>Ga0194037_1000192_pt1 | contig 47167 bp, 41 predicted proteins | sample JunL306m_MetaG_FD_148653 | JGI IMG/M metagenome (GOLD analysis project Ga0194037, IMG submission 148653) | Anoxic zone freshwater microbial communities from boreal shield lake in IISD Experimental Lakes Area, Ontario, Canada - Jun2016-L304-6m | ecosystem: Environmental > Aquatic > Freshwater >... | reverse complement strand
CTGGTGGGACGGCACAGGCAATCAGCAAGGCAATCAGCAGGGTGAGGCGCGTAAAAAAGCGCGTACGTTTTTTCATCAAAAGAAGAAGGTGCCGGTAAGCCACATCCGGGTTTTGTCGTCGCTGCCGTCGCTGTCTTTGCCGAAGCTGGGGCCGGTAGTGGTGGTGCGGAAGGGGTTGCTGCCCAACCGGTTGGCGAGCGTGCCGCGCAGTGAGAACTGGCCGGGTTTGCTCCAACTCACGCCGAAGCCAACGCCCTTGAGCGCGCCGCTGGCGGGCGTTTGGGCGCCGGTGTAAGCACTGTTGTGGTCGCGGCGAATGCTGCCGTGATCGTAGAAGGCGCTGAACTGCAAGTCGGGCAGCAGGTTGTAGCGCGCTTCAAGCGTGGCCAGCCAGCCGTCGTCGCCGGTGCCTTCCATGACGGGATAGGCGCGCACGCCGGAGGGGCCGCCGAGGGCGAATTTCTCCGAGGAATCGAGGTTCTTGCCGGCATACTGACCGCTGACCGAGGCCCACAGGGTGGCCTTGTCGCTCAGGCGTTGCAGGCGGGCGATATTGGCACCGATCTTGTGGTAACTGCCGGCAGTGCGCGGGCCGCCACCGTCGGTGGTTTGGTTGGTGGCGTTGCGCGAGAGATCGACATCGCCAAAGGTGATATTGCCGCCCCAGAGTGTCATGCCGCCATTGCCGAAGCCGTCGAGCAGATCGCCGGTGACGGAGACGATCAGGGCATGCGCTTCCTTTTCGGAGGTGGCAAGCTGGTTGGCTTCGTTGTAGTAGGTTTTGCGGTCCAGCGCGCCGGCCAGGGCGATGTTTTGGGTGCTGCTGCGTAACAGCGGGTAGCTGGCATTCACGCCGATGGTTTGCGCGTCGCCTTTGGATTTGAGTGAGGCGAAGTCGTCACCGACCAAACGGTACTTGAGGTCAGAGACATTGACGCCGACGCGCAGGCCATCGCTGCCAACAGGAATCGAGTAACTGATTTTGAGGTAGGTGCTGCCTTCACTGTCGTTGGCGCTGGCGGCGATCTGGTCGCCCTTGCCGGAGGGGTTGTCGATGCTCAGGCTGAGCGATAGCTTGAGCTCGCCGGTGGAGCGGCTGCCGGTGTTGTCGAGCTGGGCGGTGCCGGCAATCAGCGATTTGTCTTGCACCTTGACGATGGCGTCGGATTCGCCGGCTTCCTTGCCCGGCGCGAGGATGGTGGCGACGGCCACACCGGGGGTGTCGTTAAGGATGTTGCTGCTGCGTTCAAGGTCGTCGAGATTGAGCGGGTCGCCGGGTTTCTGGCGGGCGGTCATGGTGTCGCTGACCATGCCGAGGTTGGTGCGCAGTTCCTTGCCGCCGTCGTCGATGCGGACTGCGCCAAGTTTGCCTTCGATAATGTTGATGCTGATGATGCCGCTGCTGACATCCTGTGCCGGCAGTTGCGGGCGGGCAAACCAGCCGCGCTTGCGATAGGCTTCGGCCACGGCATTGGCGGCCTGCTGCAACTCGGTGAAGGCAAGTTCGCGACCAACCCAGGGTGCCAGTACGGCTTGCAGCTCGGGTTCGGAGATCAGGGTGTTGCCGCTGATGCGGAAGGCTTTGACGCTGACGCGCACCCCATCGGTGGCGGCAGGGGCCGGCGCTTGCGGCACGGCCTGCGGACCGGGCTTCGGCAACTGGCGCGTCTGGCGTTCGGTTTCGCGCAGCAGCGAACCGGCGTCGGGTGGGGTTTGGGCTGCTGCACCTGCGGCGATGAGGGCGAGTGCAAGGCCGGTGACGGCCGATCGGTCAGGGGCAAAGTAGTTCATTGCGTAGGCCCGGAAATGTTGTGTTGTGAAGGTAGCAAAAGAAAAATCAGAATCCCTACCGATACCTTTCAATGCCTACGTTTGCCTACACGTGCATTGAGGCAGGGTGGTTCTGACGATGAGCGGAACGCAAAGCTGGTAGCCCGTGCCGCGGATGGCCTTGATGGTGGGATCTCCGGCGCCGGCCTGCTCGAGCTTCTTGCGCAGGCGCACGAGTTGCACTTCGAGCGTGCTCTTGCTGGACGCATCAGCCGCCTTGCCCGACAGCGCCATCATCTGCAGGGTTTCCAGGCGATGGTCGGGGGCCTCGGCGAAGGCGATCAGCAACAGGGATTCCTGGCCGGAGACATTCACCACCGCCCGCAGGCCCTGCAATTGCAGCGTGACCGGATTCAGCGTGAGCTGACCCGCCAACGGTGCGTCGGGACGTATCCGCCGCGACAGCGCCTGGATCGCGGCACCGAGTTCTTCCGCCGAGGTGGGCTTGGTGAGATAGATGTCGGCGCCGCTGCCGTAGCCGGCGAGCCGGTCATCCAGCCGCCCCCGCGCGGTGACCATGATGATGCCGATGTCCGGCCCGGCAGCGCGCATGCGGCGCGCCAGGCTGAGGCCGTCTTCGCCGGGGAGGTTGAGGTCGAGCACCAGGAGTTCGGCATGAAAGTCTGCCAGTGCGTCGTCCAGCGCCTCGGCGCAATTCACACCGCGCGCGGCATGGCCCATGCGGCACAGCGCGGCCACGGTGACTTCGCGCAGCTCGTCGTGATCTTCGACGACGATGATGTTGAGCGCGATGGCCGGCGCGCTGCCCGACGCCGGCTTAATCGACGGGATGCTGCGGCCGGAGGTGGCTGTGTCAGGGGTCAAGGTCGGGGCAGGCTTCAAGTTTGCCGCGAAGTTAGCAAACCCGAAAACAGAATCCCTACGGACCCCGTGCTACCCCTACGAATGCCTACATCCGGCCTTCCGCGACGGCGGCGCTCCTGACTACGAGGGGCACACAAAGTTGGTAGCCGCGGCCGCGGATGGCCTTGATGGTCGGCGTCGCGGCGCCGGCTTCTTCCAACTTTTTGCGCAGGCGGACGATCTGCACTTCGAGCGTGCTCTTGCTGACTTCGTCGGCGCCCTTGCCGGACAGTTCCATCATCTGCCAACTTTGCAGGCGATGCTCGGCGGCCTTGGCGAAGGCACTCAGCAGCGCACATTCCTGATCGGATACATCAAGCACGGCCCGCGGCCCATGCAATTGCAGCGTGACCGGATTCAGCGTGAGCTGACCCGCCAGCGGTGCGTCGGGACGTATCCGCCGCGACAGGGCCTGGATCGCCGCACCGAGCTCTTCAACCGAGGTCGGCTTGGTGAGATAGATGTCGGCGCCGCTGCCGTAGCCTGTCATTTTGTCGCGCACCGCTTCGCGCGCCGTGACCATGATGATGCCGATATCCGGCCCGGCGGCACGCATGCGACGCGCGACGCTGATGCCGTCCTCGCCTGGCAGGTTGAGGTCGAGCACCAGAATGTCGGCACGAAAGGCGCCGAGTTCGTCGTCCAGCGCCTCGGCGCAATCGACGCCGCGAACCACATGGCCCATGCCGCACAGCGCCGCCACGGTGACCTCGCGCAGTTCGTCGTGATCCTCGACAACGATGATGTTCAAAGCGGAATCCATAGCTCGAACTTTACCTCGTCCGCCGCCGGTTGATAGCGCAAACGGCCGCCGATCTTCGCGGCGAGACCGGCCGCGATGTAGAGACCGAGGCCGGAGCCGGACTTGCCGCGGGCGCCGGCCGCACGGTAGAACTTTCGGAAAACCTTTTTGGCATCGGGCATGCCTGCGGCTCCGGCTGCATTCGTGACCTCGATCCGGATGCCGGGCTTGCCCTTGTACTGAGCGCTTGTGGCCACGACAGTCACCTTGCCGTCGCGAGCGCCGTACTTGATCGCGTTGTCGAACAGGTTGCCGAGGATGATGCCCACCAGCTGGGAATCCGTGGTGCAGGCGGGCAGATTCCCGGCATGGACAGCCAGCCGCTGCGGCGCGGCGCTTGCGACCAGAAGCTGATCGAGTATTTCCTCGATGCGGCAGGAGACCGGCACCGGATTGACCCGTCCGTGTCGCAGGCGATCGGACTGGAGGCAGCGTTCGAGAATCGCATTCATGTCGCTCACGGAGCGGACCACGCGTTCCTTGATGGCGGCGGGGATGCCTTCGATGCCCAGCGTCATGCGGATGACCGACATGGGAGTCTTCAGTTCATGGCTCAGCATGGACATGAAGCGGTCCTGATCGTCGCGACGCCGGATCTCGATGGTCAGCAGCGCAGCCAGGACGAAGGCGGCCCCGAGCACGGTGATCACTACCGCCGCCAGCCAGACCATGCGTTCGCGGACGCTTTGCGTCACGTCTTCTTCCGAAAATCCGGTGACCATTACCAGCGGCAGTTGGCCCACCTTGCGGTATGCGCTTATGCGGCGGATTCCGTCGACGGGACTGGCACTTTCATAAAGGCCCGAAGGCGACTTTTCCAGTGCGTCCCAGATCGGAGATTCGAGCGGCATTTTCCAGCGATCGAAGGGCGGTTCCGGCACGCGGGCCCTCAGCTTGCGATCGGCAATTCCCACCAGGGCCGCCACGCTCTGCGGCCCGGTGGCGAGGGTGCGGTAGTAGCGCGCGAAGGATTCCGGATTCACCGCAGCCAGAACCAGCCCGCCGAAGGTGCCGTCGGGATTGCTGATGCGGCGGGTGATCCGAAAGTGGAGCTTTGCCGTAACGCGCCCGCTTTCTACCGGAGAAATAGAAAGCCGGTCGTCGCCGCTGGACTGATGAAACGAAAAATACTCGCGGTCGGCGACACTCCGGCCCTTTGCTGCAGGATCGTGTGAAATGACGATTCGCCCGTCGGGTGCGATGAGATAGATGTTGTCGATGAACGATCTGTCAAAGCGCAGCGATTCGATGAAGTCTTGCGTTTCGGCAACGGAACGGGTACGAAGATAATGGGCCCGCACCGCATGCAGAATCGTATCCACCTGATTGGCGACCTGCACCGTATGCTCGACGAACGCTTCGTTGGCAAGTTCGGTGACGTGTATGAGCCGCGCCTTCTCCGATGCGTACAATTTCGCATAGACGACTCCGGCTTCGCCGACGATTCCAACCATCAGGATGATCACAGCAGCCCATAACAGGAGCAGCCTGTTGCGGAAATAATCGATAAAACCGATGCTGCCGACATCGCTGGAACTGTCCCGCCGTCTCACATTCAGGCGATCGGATTCCATCCAGATGATGCATGCCGTCATCAACGCGATGAGGACGATGTACCAGAACACCGTAATCCATGTGGTCGGATTGGCGCCGCGCAGAGTCACGGCGGGCGGTTCGGCGGCAATCGCCAGAACGCCCCGCACGGTCATCCACGCAACGAGGATGCCGAACAGGATCGCCATGACCCGCACCGGTGCGCTGCCCGGAGGCTGCAAGGCTGTCCGCCCCAGCAGAAAAGCCGTACGCACATTGATCGCCGCAACCGCCAATGAGAAAACGGCACTCCGGTAGTTGCCATTGGGCTCGATCAAGCCCCAGTACCAGAAAGGCAGAGCCGTCAGCGCGACCAGGCCCCAGCCGGAACGGTCGAAGCTGACATCGCGCTGTTTGCAAAAAGCGGCAAAGCCGGAATGCAGGATCACGCCGGCAGCGATCAGCACCATGTTGGCCACAATGACGGTCATCCAGCGCGGCAGCGCCGGGCCGATACCGGAAGCAAGGAGTCCGGCAGAAAGCACCAGAATCGCGACGGCGCAACTTCCTGTCACCCGCGTACCCGGCTGGAAACGGGCAAATGCCATCAGCACCAGACTGAGGCTGATGCTCAACCCGGCGGCGACAATGTAAAGCGTTAGAGTGCTGAATTCCAAGATGATATGGGCCGCTGAGCCAAGAGGCCGAAGCAATTGTTGCGGCTAGTCTATCGCGCCTGAGATCGGCGGTTTGGATTTCGTGCCATCAACCAGTCCGCATTTTCGCCCCTGCTCAGAAGCTGGCCCCGACGGTCAAGGTGACATTGTCCCGATCGACCAGATTGTTGTAGGCGCCGCCCGTCATGTATGTGTATTGAATCTCGGAAAAATACCCGCTGCTCCAGTCGGCGCGCAGCCCCGGACGCACGATTTTCCGCCCCTTCAGGAAACTGCCGTCGTACGAGTAGCCGTTCACATCGTGAGCGATGGTCAGCGAAGGTGTGAGCCGGCTGCCGAAAAACGTGTCCGGGTAATTCGCCGATAAGCGCAGGCGATATCCCCAGGCGTTGCTGGTGACGAAGCCGTCTTGAGCGCAGGACTTCTTCGCCGCCGTTGCGTCAACGCAAACAGCGCCGCCGTCCACCGTGGCGATGCCGTAGTCATCGGATCGCCCGTAGCGCAGAAAACCGGGACTGGGCAGGCCGGCGACATGGCTCCAGCCGAGTTCTCCGCCCAGCGTCAGGCCTTGCGCGCCGAACGCCTTGCTCGCACCGAGACTCGCCGTCGTCACCTTGAACCGGTCGTAGCTGTCGAAGGTGCCGCCCGGGGCGATGGCATTGGTATTTTTCGCCAGGTTCAAGGCAGCGGTGGCGGAGCGGCCAAGGAGTGTGCCGAGCACATCCGATGCGTTCAGGTTAAGCGGCTGATTGGGACGATAGGCGACCTCACCGTAAAAGCCCAGCGAAGCATCAGGTTTTGCCTTGAAACTCAGACCAAAGAGCCGGATGTCTTCAGCATAGATCAAAGCATATTTGGTTCCGTTCGGATCCGTTAATCGCGTGGTCGTGGCAGCGCCGTAACCGCCGGCGACGTTGGCAAGTGTTACGTGGATGCCGGGCATCCGGCTGTGATAATTCATCGCGTAGGCGCGAAATTCGGTGCTCAAGGCCGCTACCGCATAGCGCAGCGCGGCGCCATACTGGCCCGAATCGCCGGGCATGATATCGGGATTCCGCTTCGGATAGAGACCGTTGGCCAAAGCAGTTGCATCGTTGACGTTGAAAGGCACGCCGCCGAGCACTGATGCGTAGTTGCAGCCGGTCGGCAGCTGGTTGGCCGGTGCGAAAAACGTTCCGCATGGCAAGAGAACGCTGGGGCGGAATTCATACTGGACAAAACCTTCAATGCCCCACTGCCTGCCGCCGGAAAGCTCGGCATAGATCATTCCGACAGGAATTTTGCCTTCCTGTGCAAGAGACCCGGGGCGCAGACGCGCCGGATAGTCGGCCGGGTTGATGACATCGATGCCGCCGGTGAAGTACTGCGAAGCCCCCCAGTTCACGACCTGGCGGCCGCCGCGCACATCCAGAGTCGCCTCATTGCCGACATTGACTCGGCCGAAGGCATAAACATCGGCCAGTTGGATATTGCTGAATTTCGCGGCCGGGTCGAAGCCGCTGTCGCTTAGCGGAACGTCCTGACGGAAACCGTTGGGGATGTTGCCATAGGCACGGTCGCCCTGCTTGAGTTCAAAATCGTGCCAGGCTTTGACCCGGGCAAAGACACCGATGTCCTGCCCTTTGAGCTCGAGATCGAACAGGCCTTTGAGCACGGTGGATACCGGCCGGCCCTTCTTGAAATTCAGGTCATTGCCGCCTGCATTCCCGCCCAACTGCCCGGGAGCCATGCCAAGGCGCGCAGTCGGCAATATGCCCAGGACATCGGGATCAGGCGACTCGGTGCGGATTGTCGTGCCGGCGGTAAGCGTGGCACTGAGCTTTCCGTCTATCCCGTCACCAAACTTGAAAACCGCCGCGTCACCTGAGAATGAAAGGCCGGCGAGCGCAAGGCTTGCGACACGGCGTACCATTTTCATTGAAATCGACAGGTTCATCCGGTGCCTTATGCGCAACAGCCGTAGCAGCTAAAACACTGCGCCGGCGGAACAGCGGATGCGTCCCCTCAATGCCGGTTCTGGCCGGATGTTAGAACATCGCTTCGTCCAACGCCAGCGCGCTCGCCCCGCCCTGCACCACTTCCTGCGCCAGACCGGCCGCGGCGGCCATGACGTGATCGGCATAGAAATGCGCGGTGGCGATTTTCGCCGGGAAGAAGGGATCGGCGTCACCGGCCGCAATCCTGGCCTGCGCCACCAGCGCAGCGCGCGCCATCATCCAGCCGCCGGCAACAATGCCCGTCAGGCGCAGGAAAGGCACGGCGCCGACGGCCACGGCACGCACATCGCTGCCGTAGTTGGCGACAATGTGGCCGCCCGCCAGTTGCAGCGCCTCGATGCCGCGTCCGAGCGCGGCGGCAAGGGCAACAAATTCAGGCCCCGCCTGCCTGGCCACCTCGACCCGGGTCTGCTGCATGCGGCCGATCACCGACTTCAGCGTGGTGCCGCCTTCGCGCGCTATCTTGCGGCCCATCAGATCATTGGCCTGGATGCCCGTGGTGCCTTCGTAAATCGTGGTGATGCGGGCATCGCGCATGTACTGGGCGGCGCCGGTCTCTTCGATGAAGCCCATGCCGCCATGCACCTGCACGCCGAGATAGGTCAGTTCGTTGCCGGTCTCGGTGCTCCAGGCCTTGACCACCGGGATCATCAGATCGACAAAGGCCTGGTTCTGCTCCCGCTCCGCGGCATCGGGATGGCGTATCGCGGCATCGTGCGCAGCGGCGACGACATAGGCCAGCGCGCGCATGGCCTCCACCTGCGAACGCATCAGCATCAGCATGCGGCGGATATCCGGATGGCGGATGATAGGCACGCCGCTGGCGGAACCTTCGATGGCGCGGCCCTGCACCCGCTCGCGGGCATAGGCCACGGCGTGCTGGTAGGCGCGCTCGCCGAGCGCCAGGCCTTCGAGGCCGACCGCGAAGCGCGCCGCATTCATCATGACGAACATGTACTTGAGGCCCTGGTTCTCCTTGCCCACCAGGGTGCCGACCGCGCCGCCGCCGTCGCCCAGCGCCATGACGCAGGTCGGGCTGGCGTGGATGCCGAGCTTGTGCTCGATGGATACGCAATACGCATCGTTGCGCGCGCCCAGCGAACCGTCCGGATTGACCATGAACTTGGGCACGACGAACAGCGAAATGCCCTTGACCCCCTCCGGCGCATCCGGCGTGCGGGCGAGGACGAGATGTATCGTGTTCTCCGCCATGTCGTGGTCGCCGTAGGTGATGAATATCTTCTGGCCGAAGATGCGGTAGCTGCCGTCGGCCTGCGGCACGGCACGCGAACGGATGGCGGCCAGATCGGAGCCGGCCTGCGGCTCGGTGATGTTCATGGTGCCGGTCCATTTGCCGGAAATCATGTTGGGCAGGTACATGGTCTTCTGCGCATCGTTGCCGGCAATCTCCAGCGCTTCGGTGGCGCCGAGCGTCAGCAAAGGGCAGAGCGAGAACGCCATGTTGGACGACTTCCACATTTCCTGCACCGCCGCCGAGACCAGTTTGGGCAAGCCCTGCCCGCCATGCTCAGGATTGCCGGAGAGCGCATTCCAGCCGTTGTCGGCGAACTGCCGGTAGGCTTCCTTGAAGCCCTTCGGCACGGTCACAGCCTTGTCGGCCCACTGCGCGCCCTCCTGATCGCCGCTCCAGTTGAGCGGCGCCAGCACCTCTGCGGTGAACTTCGCGGACTCCTCGAGAATTGCCTCGACCACATCAGCCGTCGCTTCCTCGTAGCCGGGCAAGGCAGCAACCTTGTCGAGGCCGGCCAGTTCGGCCAGAACGAACTGCATGTCCTTCAATGGGGCGGCATAGCTGCTCATCGCAATTCTCCGTAATCGTCTGTCTTGAAAAAAACCGGGAACCGCAGAGCAAAGCAGGAATCAACAGCGTTTGCTTTCCCCTGCTTCCCGGCTCCCTGCCTTGAGGTCGTCTTGCTTCCGGCTTGTCCTAGAGCCCCGCCACCAGTTCCGGCACGGCCTGGAAAAGATCGGCGACCAGGCCGTAATCGGCTACCTGGAAAATCGGCGCATCGGAATCCTTGTTGATCGCCACGATCACCTTGGAATCCTTCATGCCGGCCAGATGCTGGATCGCGCCGGAAATGCCGATGGCGAAATACAGCTGCGGCGCGACGATCTTGCCGGTCTGCCCGACCTGATAGTCGTTGGGCACGAAGCCGGCATCGACCGCGGCGCGGGACGCCCCCAGGGCGGCACCGAGTTTGTCGGCCAGCGGTTCGAGCAGTGTGTGGTAGTTCTCGCCGCTGCCCATGCCGCGCCCGCCCGAGACGATGATCTTCGCCGCCGCCAGTTCCGGCCGCGCCGACTTGGTCAGTTCGCGACTGATCAGTTTCGACTGGCCGAGGTCGGGGCCGGCGGTGATGACTTCGATGGCGGCGCTGCCGCCGGAGTTGGCCGCCGCGTCAAAGCCCGTGGTGCGCACCGTGATGACCTTGGTCGCATCAGCCGACTTGACGGTCGCCAGCGCATTGCCGGCATAGATCGGACGCACGAAGCTGTCGGCGTCGACCACCGCTGTGATTTCCGAAATCTGCGCCACGTCGAGCAGCGCCGCAACACGCGGCAGGGTGTTCTTGGCGTTGCTGGTGGCCGCGGCCAGGATGTGGCTGTAGCCGCCGGCGTTGGCGACGATCAGGGCGGCGAGGTTCTCCGCGCTCTGGTCGCCGTAGTGGGCGGCGTCGGCGATTTTGACTCTGGCCACACCGGCGACCCTGGCGGCCTGCTCGGCGACCGCGGCGCATCCGCTGCCGGCGACCAGAATGTGTATCTCGCCGCCGATTTTTGCCGCGGCGGTGACGGCATTGAGGGTCGCGGCCTTGAGGGCGGCATTGTCGTGTTCTGCTATGACGAGGAGGCTCATGCGATCACCTTGGCTTCGTTCTTGAGTTTGTCGATCAACTGGGCGACGTCGGTCACCATGATGCCGGCGCTGCGCTTGGGCGGTTCGGTGACGGTGACGGTGGCAAGCCGCGGCGCCACATCGACACCCAGATCGGCCGGCTTGACGATCTCCATCGGCTTCTTCTTCGCCTTCATGATGTTGGGCAGGGTGGCGTAGCGCGGTTCGTTGAGCCGCAGGTCGGCACTGATGATGCAGGGCAGGCTGACTTCGATGGTTTCCAGACCGCCATCGACTTCGCGGGTCACGGTGGCCTTGCCGTCCGCGAGCACGACCTTGGAGGCGAAAGTGGCCTGCGACCAGCCCAGCAGCGCGGCCAGCATCTGCGCGGTCTGGTTGGCATCGTCATCGATGGCCTGCTTGCCGAGGATGATCAGTTGCGGAGCCTCCTTCTTCGCCACCGCGGCCAGCAGCTTGGCCACCGCCAGCGGCTGCATCTCGACGTCGCTTTCGATCAGGATGGAACGGTCGGCGCCAATCGCCATGGCGGTGCGCAGGGTCTCCTGACAGGCCGTGACGCCGCAGGAAACGGCGATCACTTCCGTCGCCACCCCGGCCTCCCTCAGGCGGATGGCTTCCTCCACGGCAATTTCGTCGAAGGGGTTCATCGACATTTTCACATTCGCCAGATCGACACCACTGCCGTCTGCCTTGACGCGAACCTTGACGTTGTAGTCAATCACGCGCTTGACCGGAACGAGGATTTTCAAGCGACTCTCCTTAAGTTTTTCGGATCGGGAAAGATTCATTCTAGCGGCAATTCCGCACCACCCTTCCATACGCCTTGGTATGGAGTGTGCGATACTAGCGCAAGTCCGGCAACAATTCAATACCCTACCGTATGGAAACAAAACCTGTCAAAGCCGCCCGCACCCAGTTGGATCGCGAAGCATGGATCAAGGGTGCGATAGCCATTCTCGCCGAGCACGGCGCCGAGCGCCTGCGCGTGGAAGTCCTGGCCAAGCGCCTCGGCGTGACCAAAGGCAGCTTCTACTGGCATTTCAAGGATCGCCGCGACCTGCTTGATGCCGTACTCGACTACTGGAAGCAGGGCCGCATCCGCGATATCCGCAAACAGACGCAGGCGGAACCCGGCGACGAAGTCGCCGCCCTGCTGCACACCATCGAAGTCTATGCCTCGGCACGCAACCGCAAGGGCATATCCATCGAAGCTGCGGTACGCGACTGGGCGCGGCGGGATGCGCAAGCCATCGCCGTGGTCGAAGAAGTCGACGCCGAACGCCTGGTTTGCGCCTGCCGCCTTTTCCTCGCCTGCGGGCTGACCCGGGAAGAGGCGCAAGCCCGCAGCGTCATGCTCTACGCCTATGTATTCGGCGTCAGCCTGATGCACTGCGGCGGCTTCACTGCCAGCCTGACTTCCCTCAAGGCCTGGATCGCCGAGCGCATCGCGCGCTGATTGCGGCAGGCAGGACTCTGCTGCCGCACGGCGGGGAATTACATCCGCTCGAAGATTCCGGCCGCGCCCATGCCGGTGCCGACGCACATGGTCACCATGCCGTACTTGAGGTTGCGCCGGCGCAGGGCGTGAATCACCGTGGCGGAACGTATCGCGCCGGTGGCGCCGAGCGGATGGCCGAGGGCGATGGCGCCGCCCAGCGGGTTGACCTTGGCCGGATCAAGGCCGAGATCCTGGATCACCGCCAGCGACTGAGCGGCGAAGGCCTCGTTGAGTTCGAACCAGTCGATCTGGTCCTGGGTGATGCCGGCTGCACGGCAGGCCAGAGGAATAGCCTCCTTGGGGCCGATGCCCATGATCTCGGGCGGCACGCCGCGCACCGCAAACGAGGCGAAGCGCGCCAGCGGCGTCAGGTTGAACTGCTTGAGAATCTTCTCGCTGACCAGGATCAGGGCACCCGCGCCGTCGGAGGTCTGCGAACTGTTGCCGGCGGTGACCGAGCCCTTGGCGGCGAACACGGGTTTCAGTTTGCCCAGCGCCGCCAGCGTCGAATCGGCGCGCGCACCTTCGTCACGGCTGACGCTGCGGGTCTTGACCACGATTTCGCCGGAAGCAAGATCGGGCACGCGTTCGATGACCTCGACCGACGTCGTCTCGTCGTCGAATTCACCCGCCTGCTGCGCGGCGATGGCCTTCTGGTGCGATTCCAGCGCGAACTGGTCCTGCATCTCGCGCGTCACCTTCCACTGCGTCGCCACTTTTTCCGCCGTGAGGCCCATGCCGTAGGCCATGCCGATGTTCTCGTCGGCAAACGCCCTGATGTTGATCGAAGGATGATGGCCCATCATCGGCACCATCGACATCGACTCGGCGCCGCCGGCGATCATGACATCGGCCTGGCCGACGCGGATGCGGTCGGCCGCCATCGCCACCGCGGTAATGCCGGAGGCACAGAAGCGATTGACGGTGACGCCGCCCACGGTGTTCGGCAGGCCCGCCAGCAGCACCGCGTTGCGCGCCATGTTGAGTCCGGCCTCGGCTTCCGGGAAGGAGCAGCCGACGATGGCGTCCTCGATCAGCTTCGGGTCGAGGCCCGGCACCTGGCTCATGGCGGACTGGATCACGCGCACCAGCAGGTCATCCGGGCGGACCGTGCGGAACATGCCGCGCGGCGCCTTGCCGATCGGCGTGCGGGTGGCGGCAACGATGTAGGCGTCCTGCAATTGTTTGCTCATCTGTATCTCCTCGGGTCTCAATTGCGGACCGGCTTGCCGGTCTGCATCATGCCCATGATCCGTTCCTGGGTCTTGGGATGGTTCAGCAATTCCATGAAGGCCTTGCGCTCCAGATCGAGCAGCCACTGCTCGCTGACCAGGCTGCCCTGGTCCACGTCGCCGCCGGAAACCACGGTGGCGATCATCTGTCCCAGCTTGAAATCGTGCGCCGAGATGAAGCCGCCGTCGCGCATGTTCACCAGTTGCGCCATGATGGTGGCGATGGCATAGCGCCCGGCGACCGGCACCAGCTTCTGCAGCGGCGGCCGGTAGCCGGCGTCGAACATGGCGCGCGCTTCCACCTTGGCCACGTGCAGCAACTCGTAGGGGTTGAAAACGATGACGTCGTCGGCTTTCAGATAGCCCATCTGCCGTGCCTCCAGCGCCGACTTCGAAACGGCGGCGGTGGCGGCGTTCATGAAGTAGTGCTTGAGGAATTGCAGCAGATCGTTGCCTTTCGCATCGGCCGCGGCGCGCAGCGCCGCTTCCTTCAGGCCGCCGCCGGCCGGGATCAGGCCGACGCCGACTTCGACCAGGCCGATGTAGGACTCGATCGCGGCGACGCGCCTGGCCGCGTGCAGCGTCAGTTCGCAGCCGCCGCCGAGGGCCAGGCCCGCCACTGCGGCGACCACCGGCACGCCGGCGTATTTCATGGCCTGGAAGCATTGTTGCAGCCTGACGACTTCCGGCTCGATGGCCTTGACGCCGCCCGACATGAAGAGCGGCAGCATGGCCTGCAGGTCGGCGCCGGCGGAGAAAGCGCCGCCGTCTGCGGCGTCCGCAGCCCAGATCACCAGACCCTTGTAGTTGCGCTCGGCCTCTGCAATCGCCCGGCTCAGGCCGGCAATGACCGGCGCGCCGATGGCGTGCATCTTGGTCTTGATGGAAAAAATCAGCACCTCGTCGCCCTGATGCCAGATGCGTACCGATTCGTCCTCGAACAGCGTCGTGCCGCCCTTGCTGCCGTCGGCTGCGCCCTCGCCCAGAACCGGGGCGCGGAACGGCTGGCGGCCGTAGACGGCGAGAGCGGAACGCGGCACATTGGTCTTGCGTGCCGGCGACCAGGAGCCGTCGGCGGCATGCACGCCGCTGCGTCCGTCGAACACCCAGGCCGGCAGCGGCGCCGAACACAAGGCTTTGCCGGCGTCGATGTCTTCCTTGACCCAGTTGGCGACCTGCTGCCAGCCCGCCGCCTGCCAGGTTTCGAACGGACCCAGCTTCTGGCCGAAGCCCCAGCGCATGGCGAAATCGATGTCGCGCGCATTGTCGGCAACGGCTTCCAGATGCACTGCGATGTAATGGAAGGCATCGCGGAAGATGGCCCAGAGGAACTGTGCCTGCGGGTTGCCCGAGTCGCGCAGCGCCTTCATGCGCTTGGCCGCATCCTTTTCCTTGAGGATGCGCACCACCAGATCGTCGGCCTTGCCGCCGCCGGCGACATACTGGCCGCTGGCGAAATCGAGCCGCTGCACCTCGCGGCCCACGCGCTTGTAGAAGCCGGCGCCGGTCTTCTGCCCGAGGGCGCCGGCGGCGACGAGTCTGGTGAGGATTTCCGGCGTCTTGTAGCAGGCCGCAAAGGGATCGTCACCCAGCGTGTCCTGCATGGTCTTGACCACGTGCCCGAGGGTGTCGAGACCGACCACGTCGGCGGTGCGGAAGGTGCCGGACTTGGCGCGTCCCAGCTTGGCGCCGGTCAGATCGTCCACCAGGTCGCAGGACAGGCCGAACTTCTCCGCCTCGTGTATCGTCGCCAGCATGTTGAAGACGCCGACGCGATTGGCGATGAAGTTGGGGGTGTCCTTGGCCCGCACCACGCCCTTGCCCAGCGTGGTGACGAGGAAGCCTTCGAGCTGGTCGAGGATTTCAGGCCGCGTCGTCGCCGTCGGGATCAGTTCGACCAGATGCATGTAGCGCGGCGGGTTGAAGAAATGCACGCCGCAGAATCGCGCCTTGAGTTCCGCAGCGAAGCCGTCGGACAGGGCGGTGATCGACAGGCCGGAGGTATTCGAGGCGAAGATGGCATCCGGCGCGATGAAGGGCGCAACCTTCTTGTACAGGTCGTGCTTCCAGTCCATGCGTTCGGCTATCGCCTCGATGATCAGGTCGCAGCCCTTGAGCAGTTCCAGGCCGTCGTCATAATTCGCCACCTCGATGCAGGCCGCATCGTCCTTGTTGCCCAGCGGCGCCGGGCTGAGTTTCTTGAGGCCCTCGATGGCGCGCAGCACGATGCCGTTCTTCGGCCCCTCCTTCGCCGGCAGGTCGAACAGCACCACCGGAACTTTGGCATTGACGCAGTGGGCCGCGATCTGCGCACCCATGACGCCGGCACCGAGCACGGCGACTTTCTTGACGATGAAATTGCTCATAGTGAGTACCTTTTCAAGGAATAAAACCTTTCACCACAGATGCACGGAGACACAGAGAAAACCAGAAAATGCTTTTCCGAATCGGCCTTTCTCTTTCTCCGTGTCTCTGTGTCTCCGTGGTTAAGGGTTCTTGCTTTAAAACAGTTCGGCTTCGAGGTCGAGCAGGGAACCGCAGCCTGATCGCGCCTGGCGTATCAACATGGCGGTCTCGGGCAGCAGGCGGGCAAAATAGAAACGGGCGGTAGCAAGCTTGGCCTTGTAGAAGGTGTCGCCTGAATCGAGCTTGGCCAGGGCGATCTTCGCCATACGGGCAAAGAAGTAACTGTACACCAGATGGCCCACCACGCGCAGGTAGGGAACCGCCGCGGCGCCGACCTCGTCCTGATTCTGCATGGCCTTCATGCCGATTTCCATGGTCAGTTTGGTGACCTTGTCGCCGAGGTCGGCCAGCGGCGTGATGAACTCGTTCATCGCCTCGTCGGTGCCGTTTTCCTCGATGAAGGCCTGCACCAGTGCGCCGAACTTCTTCAGCCTGGCACCGTTGTCGAGCAAGACCTTGCGCCCCAGAAGGTCCAGCGACTGGATCGTGTTGGTGCCCTCGTAAATCATGTTGATGCGGGCATCGCGAACGTATTGCTCCATGCCCCAGCCGGCGATGTAGCCGTGGCCGCCATACACCTGCATCGCTTCGGAAGTGGCGATCCAGCCGTTGTCGGTCATGAAGGCCTTGACCACCGGCGTCAGCAGCGTCACCAGGTCGGCGGCGTCCTTGCGCACGGCTTCGTCGGGATGATTCAGTTCGCGGTCGATCTGCAGCGCGATGAAGGACGAAAAGGCGCGACCGCCTTCGGCGTAGGCCTTCGCCGTCAACAGCATGCGCCGCACATCCGGATGCACGATGATCGGGTCGGCCGCCTTGTCCGGCGCCTTGATGCCCGACAGGCTGCGCATCTGCAGACGCTCCCTGGCATAGACCAGCGCGTTCTGGTACGCGACTTCCGTCTGCCCCAGGGATTGCATGCCGACGCCGAGGCGCGCGGCATTCATCATCACGAACATGGCATTGAGACCCTTGTGCGGCTGGCCGATCAGCCAACCGCTGGCGTCGTCCAGATTCATCTGGCAGGTCGGACTGCCGTGAATCCCCATCTTTTCCTCGAGGGCACCGCAGCTGATCGCGTTGCGCGCACCCAGCGTGCCATCGGCATCGGGAATGAACTTCGGCACCACGAACAATGAAATCCCCTTGGTGCCGGGAGGCGCGTCGGGCAGACGGGCGAGCACCAGATGGACGATGTTCTCCGCCATGTCATGTTCGCCGGCGGAGATGAAAATCTTGCTGCCGGTGATCGTGTACGACCCATCCGCCCGGGGCACGGCCTTGGCGCGCAGCAAGCCGAGGTCGGTGCCGCAATGCGATTCGGTGAGGCACATCGTTCCCGTCCATTGGCCCGACACCAGGGGCGGCAGGTACAGCGCCTTCAACTCCGCTGTGCCGTGTTCGCGCAGGCACTCGTAGGCACCGTGCGACAGGCCGGGATACATGTACCAGGCCTGATTAGATGCATTCAGCATCTCGGACAGGGGGTTGTACACGACCACCGGCAAACCCTGACCGCCGTATTCAGGATCGCAGGTCAGCGCCGGCCAGCCGGCATCGACAAACTGCCGGTAGGCTTCCTTGAAGCCGGTCGGCGTAGACACCTCGTGAGTGACCGGATCAAGCCGGCAGCCCTCGCGGTCGCCGACCTGGTTGAGCGGAAACAGCACCTTGGAGGTAAATTTGGCGCCCTCTTCCAGCACCTGGTTGATCAGATCGGCATCAACTTCGGCGTGCGCCGGCAAAGCCTTGAGTTCGGTGGTGACGTCGAGCAATTCATACAGAACGAATTGCATGTCACGCAAGGGGGCGAGGTACTGGCCCATGGAATCCTCCTTTGTTTTTATTGACTGGCGTCGACCGCAGCGGACGAACGACCGTTTGAAACAAGCGTTTTAATGCTAACGCAGTTCTGCCGGCACGTGTAGTCGAACGACTCTAATTCAGGAAGCCCGGGCCGCAGCCGGCCGGGTGGCGCGGCCGACAATCAGCGCAGAAAGTTCCGGCTGATCTCGCGGAACACGTCCGAGTCGGCGCGCCGCAGCCATTCAAAGGCCACCATCTCGCGGCTGACAATGGCGGCGCCGGCCTGCCGCATGCGCTCCAGGGCCAGGGCCTTGTCGGCCTGGCGGCGTGAGCCGACGGCCTCCTCCACCACGAACACCTGCCTGCCGCCGGCCAGCAGTTCGATCACCGTCTGCAGTACGCAGACATGGGTTTCCATGCCACAAACCACATACTGGCGCGGGCCGCCGCCTTGATCGAGGGCATGACAGCCCCCGGCCACGGCGGAAAAATGCAGTTTGCCGGCAATGCAGCCGGCCGGAAGTTCGGCGGCAACGGCGGGATGGGTCGGACCCAGTCCCTGCGGATACTGCTCGCAGGCCAGCAGCGGAATCTCCAGCCGGCGCGCCACGCGTATCAGCCAGACCACGTGGTCCAGCAAGGATTGCCAGCCGGCGATGGCCGGCACCAGTTTGCCCTGTACATCCACCACCAGCAGGGCCGAATCGCGTGCATCGATCAGCATGATGCCTCCCAGGCAGCAATAAATTCCTTCCAGTGCGGCAGGCCGGTCGCCGCCAGCGTGGACTTGACCAGTTCCAGTTCGCTGTCGTGCTCGCCGGCCGTCAGCAGTCCGCGCATGAGTTGGAAGCGCAGAAAGACCAGAAAGGTGTTGACCACGTCGGTTTCGCAATAATCGCGGATCTCGTCGCTGCGCCCTTCCTGCCAGGCACCCCAGACCGCCGAGCCGTCCATGCCGAGCTTGCCCGGCAGGCCCATCAGGCGCGCCAGTTGATCGAGCGGCGCACTGCCGCGCGGCTGGTACATCGCCAGCAGATCCATCAGGTCCGTATGCCGCATGTGGTAGCGGCTGATGTAGTTGTTCCACTTGAAATCGCGCGAGTCGCGGTAATCGCCTTCGCCCATGTCCCAGTAGCGCGGCGCCGTGACGCGATGCATCAGGCCGCGGTAGTGCAGCACCGGCAGGTCGAAGCCGCCGCCGTTCCAAGAGACGATCTGCGGCGTGAACTTTTCCACGCCGTCGAAAAAGCGCTGGATGATTTCGCCCTCGCCCGACTTGGGCCCGGCCAGCGACCAGACGCGAAAACCTTCCGCGCTGCGCAGTGCGCAGGAAATCACCACCACGCGCTGCAGGTGCAGCGGCAGGAAATCGCTGCCGTTCTTGGCCCGCTGGCGCTGAAAGGCGAACTCCGCCACTTCCCCGTCGGCCAGCGTCGCCGGCAGTTGATGCAGCGTGCGCAGGCCGGCGATGTCCGGAATGGTCTCGATGTCAAAGACGAGAACGGGAGTCATGGGCAGGGTTCCGGTGGCAAAAAGCGATATGTCGGTGGGTTGTCGGCACGGGCGCAGCTGGACTGCCTGAAATTGCACTACGCGGGCAGCCAATGCCGATTCTATAATCCCGCTCCATGTTAGTCGAAGAAAAAGACCAAAACAGCCGGCAGGGCATCCAGTCCATCGAGGTCGGCGTGCCGCTGCTGCGGGTGCTGGCGGATCACGGCGCGCCGATGATGCTGCGCGACCTCGCCCTGGCGGCGGGCATGCCGGCGGCCAAGGCCCACCGCTACCTGGTCAGCTTCATGCGTACCGGACTGGTGACGCAGGATCCGCTCTCGGGCCGCTACGATCTGGGACATTTCGCGCTGGATCTCGGCCTCGCCAGCCTCGCCCGGCTCGACGCGGTGCGTGTGGCGACCCCTGTGCTCGACTCGCTCGGCGAGGAAATCGGGGAAACCGTGGCCCTCGCGGTATGGGGCAATATGGGCCCCACCATCGTGCGCTGGGTCGAGTCGCGACGGCCGGTGACGGTCAATCTGCGCACCGGCGCCGTGATGCCCTTGCTGCATTCGGCCATAGGCCTGTGCTATGTGGCTTTCTTCGACTCGCCGCAGTTGCAGCAGCGGGTGGCAGAGGAACTCCTGATCAACGCCGGCAGCGAGGACGCCCGGGCACCGGTAACGCGGGCGCAACTCGATGCCCTGATTGCCACAGCGCGCGAACATGGCATGTCACGCGTCGTCGGATCCCTGATTCCCGGCATCAACGCCTTTTCGGCCCCGGTATTCAATCACGACGGCAAGATGGCGCTGGCCATCACCGGCCTGGGTCCCGCAGGCCTCATGCCACCCCACTGGAATGGCCCGATGCCGAAAGCCATCCGTGCCGCCGCCTGCCGCATATCGCGCCAGCTGGGCTGGCGCGGCGGCAAGTGACCGCCGGACTGAATTGCACCTGTCATCGCAAGCGAGCCGGCACGATAGCGATCCGCGCCGACCGGCTTTCGTCTGTTCTGCTGTATAAAGCACGCTTGCCTCCCACCACGCTGCGCCGACAACCCCACCCATGAAGCGAATTCTTGTAGTCGATGACAATGCCGTCAATCGCAAACTGGCCAGTACCCTGCTGAAGAAGCGCGGCTGGGAAATCGCAGAAGCCGACGGCGGCGCGACGGCACTGGAAATCCTGTCTGTCGATCGCTTTGACGGCGTGCTCCTCGACATCAGCATGCCGGGCATCGATGGCGAGGAAGTCTGCCGCCGCATTCGCGCCAACAGATCTCTGGCCGGACTGCGGCTGGTGGCCTACACCGCGCACGCCATGGAATCGGAACAGCAGCGCATCATGAGCGCCGGCTTCGACGCAATTCTGATCAAGCCGATCACGATGCAGTCTCTTCAGCTGGCGCTGCCGGACTAGCCAGAGGTATCCAGAACTCGAAATAGGCGCCGTGGCCCAGCTCGGATTCGAGACGCAGGGAACCTCCCATCAGCGCCACGAATTCCCGCACCAGAGCAAGGCCGAGCCCGGTGCCGCCATGTGCGCGGGTGACGAAGTTGCTCTCCTGGTGAAAGCGCTCGAACACGGCGACCTGGGCTTCTGCGGCAATGCCCGGCCCGGTATCGCGGACACCGATGACGACCCGCTCCCCGTCCCGTCCGGCCGTGATGCATATCTCGCCCTGTTGAGTGAATTTCACCGCGTTGCTGAGCAGGTTGTGGACCACCTGGCGCAGTCGCATCGGGTCACCGATCAGCGTCTGCGGCACATCGGGAGCAAACTGGTGCACCAGACGCAAGCCTTTCTGCCGGGCCGTTGCGGCATGCAGAGCGGCCAGTTCCTGCAGCAGCGGCGGCAGGGCGAAGGGAACCGCGTCGAGCCTCATGTTGCCGGACTCTATCTTGGCGATGTCGAGGACATCATTCACCAGGGCGAGCAGGTGCTGGCCGCTCTGGCAAATGGTGGCAGCGTGGTCGCGTATTTCCTCATTGGGCGCATCCTCGCGGATCAGTTCGGCAAAACCGAGGATGCCGTTGAGGGGCGTGCGCAACTCGTGCGACATGCTGGCGACGAAGTCGCTCTTCATGCGGCTGTTTTCCTCGGCCAGGTGACGCGCGTCCTCCAGACGCCGGAAAGATTTCTCGACGCTGCCGGCCATGGTGTTGAGGGAATCGCTGAGACTGCCCATCTCATCCTTTGACTGATACTTGAAGCGGAAGCCGAAGTCGCCGGCCTCGATGCGGGCCAGGCCGGCGATCAGATCGGTTATGCGGCGGGTGAGCATGGAGGCAAGCCAGACCGCCACCACCACGACCAGTAGCAGCATGATCAGGGTCGAGGTGGCCAGGGTGAAAGCCGTGCGGCCCGTTGACTCCTCTATCAGGCTGCGCAAATCGGCCTGACGGACCTTCATCCGCTCGCCGAACTCGGCCACCTTGGCCGCCATCAAGGTAGCCGTGGTCTGGGCCGGCTTGTGGAAATCGTCGACGTTGGCGCCGATGGTCACGTAACCGAAGCCGCGCGGGGTCCGGGCGTACTGGCCGGTGCGATAGGGAATGCTTGCCGCCGTGGTCAGTTTCCAGACACCGGTCCACAGGATGAGGAAGGAGCCCGAACCGCCGAACTGGGTCAGATCGTGCCAACCCTGGCATTGCGGCGCGAAATTCAGGTAGCGACATTCCAGGCCCACGTAGCCGGCGCTGGTGAGCGGCTTGGCCGGCTTCTTCTCGCGCGTCTGGTGATCGAAGGGGGGAACGTCCTTCAGGTAATTCCGCAAGGATTTGCCGCTCTGCTGCCAACCCTCGTAGATGCTTGCCTCCAGCCATGAAGGCGCGTACTCGCCGGTCTTCGGGTCGAGGCCGACGATCGAGTGGTGCCGCGGATGCGCGATGCTGCGGTCCAGATAGTCCCACATGAAGGCGTAGTTGCCGTTGGTGGCATCCGATATCGCCGTGTAACGGGCAGATGTCGGCATCAGGTTGTCGGTGAAACTCATGACGTGGGTATGATCCAGCGCCAGCGTGACGTAACCGACGATGCTACCGCCCTTGACCACCGGCGTCGCCCACCGGACGATGCCCTGGAAGCGCTTGCCCTTTGGATTTTCGCGCCCGGCATAGGCCTCCCGTTCCGGCTCGAAGGGGATCCCCAGACTCTTGGCCTTCTCCGGCGTCACCGGGCCGATAACGCGCGAGGGAACGTAGGGGCCGATGACGTCGGAAACATAGATCTCGCCAGGCTTCAATTTCTTCAGTTCGGCAAAATAGGTTTCCGCCTTGCACCAGGTGTTCTCCTTGTGCGAAACGTCGCGCAGGTCGCGCGGCAACACATCGGTCTGGGAAATCTTCAGTTTCTCGCGGCCGTCCAGGCCGACGTAGGTGATCTCGTGATACAGGGGACGCGACAGGGTCCGCAGCACGGTCTCCGGAGGCCGGTAGTGGAAGTCCTGTTTGTTCTCCTCGTTGCTGGGGGTGGCCACCTTGCCCTCCCCGGCAGGGCCGTCCGCCGGCAGCCAGCCCTTGCCGTTTTCCGCCAGTCGCCACTGGCCGATGTCGGTGAGGCTGTGCTTGCGGTTTTCGACAAAACGCCGGTACAGCGCTTCGCCCGGATCCAGTTGCGCGGCGAGCAGAATATCCCGGTCCCGGTCGTAGAGAAAATCGGCCACGGCGCGGGCGGTATCGGTGGTGAGGCGTTCCAGTTCCTCCCGCGCGCGGTCGTCGAGGGCCTTGACCGATTCGCTGGAGAAGGTCTTGCCCATCTGGGCAACGGTATCGCGCACCTCGACGGTCAGCCTGTCGCTTTGATCCGCCAGGCCGCTGCCCAGCCGGCTGACGCCTTCCCAGGCGAGTATCGCGAGCAGGATCAGCGGCACGACCTTGATGACCACGAACAGCAGAATCAGCTTGGCGCGAATGCCAAGTTTCTCGAAGTCGATACCCGCGATGCGCTTCATCCCGCCTCCTGATCTATTGCTGATGGCACACAAACTCCGGCAGGCCTGCGCCACAACTTGCGGCGCGGGCGATGCGGCGAAAACCGGCCCCGAATTTTATGACGCCGCGGCGGGATTGTCGCTCAACCGCCCTGCGAAGGGAAGAATTGGGGCAAGATGCGCGGCTTCGACTGGAAAAAACATCGAATCGCTTCCTGAGATTCCACGGATCATGGACCAAGACATCGCCAACGGCACCCTGCGCATCATCGACGGATGCGAACGCTCCTACACGGACGGCTACTGGATCAAGACCTACCCGGTGCCGACCGACACGCTGCAGGCCAAGCGCCGCCTGATCGAGGCCTTGACGCGCCGCCTCTTCAACCACACCGAGCACGGCCTCAACATACCCGGCAATCGTCTCGCTGAAGCGAAGAAGGCCTACGAAGAAGAAACCGATTCCGGCAAGAAGCGGGTCAAGGGCTCGATGTATGCCGGCGCCATGTTCAATCGCGCCACCGACATTTTCACCCGTCTGGTCGATCTGCAATCGGCGGGGGTGGAAATCTCCTCGAGCAACGATCTGATGCGCGAATGCGGCCGCTGCCTGCAGGAAGCCCTCTCCCTCTGTCGCCTGGTCCTCCACCGCAGCGGCGAGGAAGGCATTGACGAATTGTGGGGTGAACCGTTCCGCGCCTTCACGGTTCCACTTGAATCCTTTTTCGAAAACCGCTACCTGAAGATGGCCCAGGCCATGCGCGAGATCGACAGCGTCGCTGCGGCCATGCTGCGCACCTTCCACACGCCGATGTTCGAGGGCATAGAGACAGTGATCCGGGAGTTTGCCGGCGTCGCCCGGATCAAGGTGGAAACGCTGCGCACCGACCCCGAAATCTTCGACATCTGGGCCGAGATGGTCACCGCCGGCGAGCGCCTCGCCAACTTCCGCCCCCTCATGAACAACCCCGAAAGCGAAATCGAACAGCGCGCGGCGTCCTTCGGCACCCAACTCATCTGCAACGGCCGCGACCTGATCTTCCACATCACCCGGGCGCGGGTACCGATGCCGAAGAGCGCCAGGGATTTCGTCGAGCGATGTGAAATCTATGCGGCAACCGGAATCGTTACCATGATGCCGGTGCCACTGCCCGGCTAGGCTGACGGTACCGCAGCTGCGGCGGCATGCTGCATGCGTGGCCGCCGTCCGGTTTCAAGTTGCGCCGTGCTTGCCGACAAATGCCTGCAGCGCGGCATGCACTTCGCCAAGCAGGCCCGGCCAGTCACCGGCACGGGACTGACGGAACAGGCGCATGACGCCGGGGTACCAGGGCGAATCGCTGCGCCCGCTCAGCCAGCGCCAGTCGGTCTTGTAATCAGGCAACAGCAGCCAGCAGGCCTTGCCCATGGCCCCCGCCAGGTGGGCGACGGCCGTGTCCACGCTGATCACCAGGTCGAGATTGGCGATGATCGCCGCGGTATCGGCAAAATCGGCAATTTGCGGCCCGAGATTGACCAGTGCCAGGCCGGCCGGCGGACTTGCCGCATCGTCCTCGCCAGCCCCTTTTTGCAAACTGAAAAAACGCGCGCCGGCGATCGGGCCCAGGGCAGACAAGCTCGCCAGACCGGGAAGCGATCGCTCCGCATCGTTCTCGAAGCGCGGGTTTCCTTTCCACACCAGACCGATGCGTACCGCGCCGGGAAAACACTGCCCGGCCACCACGGCTGACCATCGGTCGAGTTTCACGCGCTCGGCGCCAAGGTAGGGCAAGCTTGCCGGAATCGAGTCGAGTCCGGTCTGGCAATGCAGCGGAATGCTCAGCGGCGGAGTCCAGAAATCCCAGGTCGATGGCGGCAGCGGCTCATCAAAACCGGTGACGCAATCGACGCCGTCCAGGGAGGCAAAAAGTGTTTTCAGCGCAGGATGACAAATCAATGTGATGTGCCGCGCGCCGCGGGCCTTCAACACGGCGGCGTAGCGACAGAACTGGATCATGTCGCCATGCCCGGCCTCGAAACCGATCAGCAGGGACTTGCCCTGCAGGGGCTCTCCACGCCATCGCGGGCAGGCCAGGCGGGCTTCCAGCGCGGCATACCAGTCGCGCGCCTCGAGGCAGCGCCAACCCTCCTCGAAGCGGCCCTGGCGCAGCAACAGGTAACTCAGATTGAATCTGGCCAGACGATAATCCGGGGCCAGCGCCATCGCCTTGCGGTAACTGAGTTCGGCCTCGACCTCCTGCTTGCGGCAGGCCTGCAGAACCCCCAGATTGGACCAGGCCGCGGCCGACTCCGGCATCAGTTGCAAAGCCCGCCGGTAAGCGGCTTCCGCCTCGGCAAAGCGCTTTTGCAGGGTCAGCATGGCACCGAGGTTGATATGGGTTTGCCCGTGACCGTCATTGCAGACGATGGAATGGCGGTAATGCGCTTCGGCTTCGGCCAGCCTGCCGGCCTGATCCAGCACCAGTCCCAGATTGGCATGGGCCTCGGCGAGATCGGGAAGCAGCCGGATGGCCTGGCGGAAGCATTCCTCCGCCTGAGCAGAATCGCCGCCGGCCAGGTGGCGGTTCCCCTCGTAAAAAAAGGCCTCGGCGCGGCCGGATTTCCCGGAGGGCGACAGATCCTGAAGCGGATCTGCTTGCCCTGGCTCGTCCGGCGACACGGATTCAGCGACCCGTTGCCGGCGGCTGAACGTCACCCAGCAGGAGGAACTGGCCGGTGCAGGGATTCATCTTGTACAGACGGCCTTCCATTTCCCTGATCTCCCAGCAGCGATCCGGCGGACCCAGTCGCTTGAAATAGTCCCGCGCAAAGTAGCCGGCGAAGACCAGCAGCGCGACCAGCGCCATCACGCCCCAAGGTCCGCGCCAGCGACCGCCGGCAGCGGGATGGCCGGTCCTGGTACTGGTACTGGTACTGGATGCCGCGACTGGCAGGTCTGGAATCATGGCTCCGGGTTGTTTCAGGTCTTGTTCGCAGCCGCCATGATAGCCTCAGGAATCTGCCTTGCCAGATCGCCGGCCGGATGCTCGCTACCCGTAATCCACAAAATCTGTGGATAAGTATGTGGAGAAGTGCCGGGACGACAGGTCTGTTAAGAATTTGTGACGGCTGTTCAATCCTTGAGCAGCCGTATTCAGGCAGGGCCTCAAGACCTTTCCGGCAGTTCTATGCATATCGGCATAGGGTTGTGGAGCATTCCCCGCTCCCAGATGTGGTTTCAGAGTGCATGGCGAATGCCTATCCCCTGTCATGCACAGTGGTATTGATCGTCTTGCCGATGATCGGACCGCAGCCGGCATGACCGGCGCCTCTCCGGATACGGTGCGCAAGCGGATACGATTAAAGTCCGCGGACTGACAACATTTGCCTGCACAGCCCCTACATGCAGAACAAAAGAAAAAGGGTTACAGGGAGAAATACCCTGTAACCCTTGAATTTGGTGGGGTGACCGATGGGGCTCGAACCCACGACAACCGGAATCACAATCCGGGACTCTACCAACTGAGCTACGGCCACCACCGAAACTGCGCGCCGCCCGGAAACAAATCGCCGGTGGGCAGGGGGCGAATTATGGGAGAAGGCAGAAAAAGAATCAAGCAATCAGCAATCCCGAACCTGGCAGACTACGCCCCGACGCCGGCGTCTATCGTGGCAAACTGGCGGCCTGCCGCCGGTTCTATCGCCGGAAACTGCCCGGAATCCGGCAATGGCACGAACTGCTGCGCAGTCCGGATGCCACGACATTGACCATCAAGCCCGAGAACTTCTGAAACGACATGAGCCAACCCGATATCCAAGTCGCCTGCCGCGGAAAACTCACGCCCGATGCGGCGAAGACTCACCGGAGCAGAACATGAGCGCCAACATCCCCAAAGGCTTCCGCCTGCACAAGCGCGGTGGCGACTACCTGGCCATGCTTGGCCCCTGGTATTACCGGCGCGACGAAGCGGAACACAAGCGCGGCCAGATCATTCTCGCCACGCGCATCGAGGAGCGCCACACCAACATCCGCCACATCGCCCATGGCGGCTTTCTCGCCTCCATGGTCGATACGGCGCTGGGCATCGTCGTCTCCGGTTCGCGCGAACCGCCGCAACCCATCGTCACGGTCAGCCTCACCACCAACTTCGTCGCCAGCGCCGAAACCGGCGACTGGATCGAAGCCCATGTGGACATCGACCGCATGGGCGGCCGCCTGGCCTATGCCCGCTGCACGCTGCTGGTCGGCGATCGTTGCATCATGACCGGCAGCGGCATCTTCGCGCTGATGCAGCCGGTCGTCCCCAGGGAACAGGCGGACGGCTGAGGATGCCGAAGGACCACGACGTGGTGCCGCTGCTGCAGAATGGCGTGCTGCGCCCCGTTTGAAGCCAACAACGAAGGAATTCATGCATGAGCACTGCGGCCAGGCCCTACAAGTACTACTGGGAGGATTTTCCCGTCGGCCAAGTGCGCGAGTTCGGCCGCGTCACCATGACCACCGAGGAAATCGTCGCCTTCGCCCGCCAGTTCGATCCGCAAGCCTTCCACCTCTCCGAAGAGGGCGGCAGGGACAGCCTGTTCGGCGGGCTTTGCGCCAGCGGCTGGCACACCTGCGCGCTGGCCATGCGCATGATGTGCGACGCCTACCTGCTGGAATCCGCCAGCCTCGGCTCACCGGGCCTTGAGAACATCCGCTGGCTGAAGCCGGTGCGCCCCGGCGACACCCTGCATGTGCGCACGGTAGTGCTCGAAGCGCGCCCGCTCGACAGCAAGCCGGGCGTCGGTCTGGTACGCACGCGCTGGGAGATGCTGAACCAGAACAACGAGGAAGTCATGCAGATGGAAGGCTATGGCATGTTCCAGAGGCGCGACCCTGCCCCGACCGGCAATCCCGATCCATCCGCTTCGCCTGGCTGATCAGCCCTGAAAGGACCACAATGAATTTCACCACCCTCGACGTCACGCTCGATGCCGGCGTCGCCACCATCGCCCTCAACCGGCCCGACAAGGCCAATGCCATGAGCGAGCCGATGTGGTACGAGATCGAGCAGGCCATGGCATGGCTCGACACCACACCGGAAGCCCGGGTCGGCATCGTCACCGGCCGCGGCAAGTTTTTTACCGCAGGCATCGACCTCACGCTGCTGATGGGCCTCGGCGCCAAGATCGAAGACGACTGCGACGGCCGCCGCCACGAAAAGCTGCGCCGGCTGATTCTCCGGCTGCAGGACACCCTGACCTCCATCGAGCGCTGCCGCAAGCCGGTGCTGGCTGCCGTGAATGGCGCCTGCATCGGCGGCGGCATCGACCTCGTCACCGCCTGCGACATGCGCTACTGCTCGTCCAACGCCTACTTCAGCGTCAAGGAAATCGACGTCGGCATGACGGCCGATGTCGGCACCCTGCAGCGCCTGCCGCGCCTCATCGGCGAAGGCATGGCACGCGAACTGGCCTACACCGGGCGCCGCGTCGACGGCATCGAAGCGCAGAAGATCCATCTGGTCAACCGCTGCTTCGAGTCGCCCGAGGCGCTGCAAACCGGCGTCATGGAAATCGCCCGCAGCATCGCCGCCAAGTCGCCGCTTTCCATCCGCGGCAGCAAGGAAATGATCAGCTATGCCCGCGATCATTCGCTGGCCGACGGCCTCAACTACGTCGCCACCTGGAACGCCGCCATGCTGTTGTCAAAAGACCTCTTCGAAGCCGGCGCCGCCAACGTGCAAAAACGCGAGCCGGTGTTCAAGGACTGATCCCGGCGGAAGCTTGAAGCTCACTGCGGGACGAGGCCTGCTGCTCCGTTGAACTGGACAGAGCGGCGTGTAAGCCCGAAAATGCCGCGCGGCGGCCTCACCGCGAAGCGCAACGCCCGCTGTTCAAGACACTCATTACTCATTCTTCGGTAAATCAACAATGAAGCATTCATCCCCGTGGCCTCAGGCATTCCGCTCACTTGCAATTATCGCCGGCGCTGCTTTCTCTCTTTCTGTCACGGCTCAGGTCAACGTCGAGGAGGCGAAGAATGTATTCAAGGACAATGACTGTCGCAAATGTCACAGCCCCGACAAGGCGAAGGGCGGCCCGTCGCTCAAGAAAATTGCCGAAAAATACAAGGGCAAACCCGATGCCGAGCAAAAACTCATAAAGCACATGACTCAGGGTCCGCGCGTCAAGCTGGAAAACGGCAAGGAAGAAGACCACAAACTGCTCGACAGCAACGACCCGAAGGTGCTGAAGAACGTCGCCCGGTGGATTCTTTCGCACTGACCGGCGCAGTCAAAGACCGGGATGCTCGACATCCTCTACCGCGACGATTTTCTCGTCGCCATAAACAAGCCGTCCGGCCTGCTGGTTCATCGCAGCAACATCGACCGTCATGAAACGCGCTTCGCCGTGCAGTTGCTGCGCGACCAGATAGGGCAACGGGTGTACCCCATGCACCGGCTCGACAAGGGTACCTCCGGCCTGTTGCTGTTCGCCCTCGATGCCGACAGCGCACGCCGGGTAGCCGCGCAGTTCGTGCGCGGCGAGGTGCAAAAGCGCTATCTCGCCGTGGTGCGCGGCTGGCCCGCGGAAACCGGCGTGATCGACCATCCGCTGTCGCGCCGCTTCGATGACTACGGTCGCAAACTCGGCGCAGAGCGCCCGGCCATGGCGCTGCCGGCCGTCACCGGATACCGTCGCATCGACTGCTTCGAATTGCCTGAGGCCGTCGACCGTTATCCGACATCACGCTATGCCCTGTTGAGCCTGAGTCCGCGGACCGGCCGCCAGCACCAGTTGCGCCGCCACATGAAGCACATCGCCCACCCCATCATCGGCGATGCCACCTGGGGCAAGGGGATTCACAACCGGTTTTTCCAGCAGCGCTTCGACTGTCAGCGCCTGCTGCTGGCCGCCACACAGATCGACCTGCTGCATCCCCGCGACGGCAGCCCGCTGTCGATTGCCGCAGCGCCGGACGAAAGCTTCGCCGGCGTGATCGGGGCCCTGGGCCTGGCCGCTGAAACAAGCGCAGCGACAGACGCAACAGCGTCATGCGTCGCAGCCACAGCCTCCGGGGCCGGCATCACCGGCGCACCCCTCAAGCACATGGTCGGGTCTGGCAGCGAGTGTCGCAGCTAGGCGACGCCAGGCAAGCTTGCGCGTAAGATGGCGCACCTTGCGTGATTGCAGCTTGCCGCAATCACCCCGCCTTTGCCGAGAAAACGCCATGCCTGATTCCCTGCTGCCCCTGCTTGCCGCCGCCCTCGAAGCGCGTGCTGAACTCCTGCCGCGCCTGCACGCCGAGCAGACGGATGCCTACCGCCTGTTCCACGGCAGCGTCGAGGGCCACCCCGGCCTGACCATCGACCGCTACGGCGACCTGGTGCTGGTGCAGTGCTTCCACAGCCCGCTGGCGGCGGACACGCTGGCCGCAGTGCAATCCTTCTACACCGCCCTCCTGCCGGACCTGACGCTGGTCTTCAACGATCGCAGCCACGCCAATTCACGCATCGGCAATGCGCTGCCGGCGGATCAACTCGAAGCGGCAATGCTGCCGCGCGAAATGCACGAGATGGGAATCACCTACCGCATCGCCGGGCGCCACGCCGGACAGGATCCCTGGCTTTTCCTCGACCTGCGCGCGGCACGGCGTCGGGTAATGCAGGAGGCGCCGGGCAAATCACTGTTGAATCTGTTCGCCTACACCTGCGGCGTCGGCATAGCGGCGGCAAAGGCCGGAGCGCGCTTCGTGGTCAATGTCGATTTCGCCGATTCCAGCCTTGCGGTCGGCAAGGAGAATGCGCGCCTCAACGACTTGCCGGTGCGCCCGCGCTTCGTCAAGTGCGACGCCTTCGCCGCAATGCGCCAGTATTCCGGCGTCGGCCAGCCCAAGCGGGTGCGCGGCAAGGTCATGCCTCCCTTTCCCGAACTCGAGGCGCAGACCTTCGACCTGGTCGTGCTCGACCCGCCGCGCCACGCCAAGAGCCCCTTCGGCGTGGTGGACCTGGTCAATGACTACGCCTCGGTGTTCAAGCCGGCCCTGCTGTGCACCAGTGCGGGCGGCACCTTGATCTGCACCAACAACGTCGCCGATGTGCAGCGCGATGCCTGGCTCGACCAGTTGCAGCGCAGTGCAAGCAAGGCCGGCCGGCCGATCCGCGAGATGGAATGGATCATGCCGGAAGCCGACTTCCCCAGTTGCGACGGCCAGCCACCGCTGAAGATTGCCCTCCTGCGGGTCTAAGTATCGAAATTTACGGGCTATTTTTCCCGGACTCAGGCATAATGCGCGGTTCTCCGGCCGCATCCGCAACCCGCGACCTGCCTTTCCCTCGAAATCCCCTGCCCTGCGCAGGTACGCCATGACCACCTCCCCAGACACTATTGCCACCGGGTTCGATACCCTCGGGCTTGCCCAGCCTTTGCTCCAGGCCCTCACCGATGTCGGCTACGAAACCCCCTCGCCGATCCAGGCCGCCTGCATCCCGGTCCTGCTGGCCGGCCACGACCTGCTCGGCGAAGCCCAGACCGGCACCGGCAAAACCGCCGCCTTCGCCCTGCCGCTGCTGCAGAAGATCGACCTCAAGCGCGCCGTGCCGCAGGCCCTGATCCTGACGCCGACGCGCGAACTGGCGATCCAGGTCGCCGAGGCGCTGCAGAAGTACGCCCACCACCTGCCCGGCTTCCACGTCCTGCCGATCTACGGCGGACAGAGCATGGTGGTGCAGTTGCGCGCTCTTTCGCGCGGTGCCCACGTCATCGTCGGCACCCCCGGCCGCGTCATGGACCACCTCGAGCGCAAGAGCCTGGTGCTCAACAACCTGTCGATGCTGGTGCTGGACGAAGCCGACGAAATGCTGCGCATGGGCTTCATCGACGACGTCAAGTGGATCCTCGAACACACGCCGGCGACGCGCCAGACCGCGCTGTTCTCGGCCACCATGCCGGATGTGATCCGCCGCGTGGCGCGCGAGCACCTGCGCGAGCCGCAGGAAATCAAGATCCGCTCCGCCACCTCGACCGTCGTTACCACCAGCCAGTCCTACTGCCAGACCCACACCGGGCAGAAGCTCGAAGCGCTGACGCGCATCCTCGAAGTCGAGGACGACTTCGACGCCGCACTGATCTTCGTCCGCACCAAGACCGCCACCGTCGAACTTGCCGACAAGCTGGAGGCGCGCGGTTATTCCGTCGCGGCGCTCAACGGCGACCTGACCCAGGGCCTGCGCGAGCAGGTGATCGAACGCCTCAAGGCCGGCACCATCGACATCGTGGTCGCCACCGACGTCGCCGCGCGCGGCCTCGACGTGGCGCGCGTCAGCCATGTCATCAACTACGACGTGCCCTACGACACCGAAGCCTACGTACATCGCATCGGCCGCACCGGCCGCGCCGGCCGCACCGGCCGCGCCATCCTGTTCCTGGCGCCGCGCGAAATGTACATGCTGAAGCTGATCGAGCGCGCCACCAAGCAGAAGATCACCGCACTGACCATGCCGACCCCGGGCGAAGTGGCCAACCGCCGCGTCGCGCAGTTCACGCAGCAGATCGTCGACATCATCAAGACCGAGAAGCTGGACTTCTTCTTCGACGTGGTGCGCCGCATGGAAGGCGAGCAGGACATCGCCGCCCGCGAGATCGCCGCCGCGCTGGCCTGGCTGGCGACGCGCGAGCGCCCGCTGCAGATGCCCGGCGCCAACGACCACGCGCCGCGCGATGCCACCCCGCGCAGCGGAATCCAAGGCATGCAGAGCGCCGCGCCGGCCCCGGCCGCCGCTGCCGTCCCGCGCAGCGAACGCCAGCCCCCGGAGGGGAGTCCCAGGCGTGCAGAGCACCCGGCCACGCAGAGCGAGCCGGCACCGGCTTTCAGCCGCGACACCGAGCACAAGCCGGCCAAGCCCCGCGCCAAGCCGGCCGAGGACTTCCCTGCCGCCGAGCCGCGCCGCGAGCGCCCGGTCAGGGAAGGCCGCAGCGACACGCCGGTCAAGCAGCGCAGCTTCGCCGAGGGCGCCACGATGCAGCGCTACCGCATCGAGATCGGCCGCAACCAGGGCGTACTGCCCAAGGAGATCGTCGGCGCGATTGCCAACGAGGCGGGAATCGCCGGCAAGGACATCGGCCAGATCAATCTGTTCGAAGACTACAGTTCGGTGGAACTGCCGGCCAATCTGTCGGACGACCTGATGGACATCCTGCGCCGCATCCGGGTGCGGCAGTTCGCTCTCAAGACGCGCGTCATGGAGGCCGGCGAGTTCGTCGACACCCGCCCGCCGCGCCGCGCACCGCCCCCCCGCGACGGCAAGAAGCCGGAATGGAAGAAACCCGCCGGCGCCAAGCCGGAGTGGAAGAAGCGGACGTAGGCCGCAAAGTTTCAGAGCAGGCTGACGCCGCTATCATCGGCGTTAAGCGCAGCGGCCGGAGCTAAGAAGCGCAGCCGCCAGGTTTCAGGACGAAAGAGGAGTTCTCATGGCCATCTACAGCCTCGGCGACCGCCGGCCCAGCCTCGGGCGTGACGTCTGGATCGCCGACAATGCCACGGTCATCGGCGACGTGCGGCTCGGCGACAACGCCAGCGTCTGGTGGAACGTCGTCCTGCGCGCCGACAACGACAGCATCACCATCGGCGCCGGCAGCAACATCCAGGACGGTTCGGTGCTGCACGTCGACGCCGGCGTGCCGCTGAATATGGGCGCCAACGTCACCGTCGGCCATCTCGTCATGCTGCATGGCTGCACCATCGGCGAAGAGTCGCTGATCGGCATCAAGTCGGTGATCCTCAACCGGGCCGTGATCGGCCGCCATTGCATCATCGGCGCCAATTCACTGATCCCGGAAGGCAAGGTCATCCCCGAACGTTCGCTGGTGATGGGTTCGCCGGGCAAGGTGGTGCGCCAACTGACCGACCAGGAAGTTGCCAACCTGTTGCTGGGCGCCAGGGCCTACGCCGAAAACGCGCGGCGCTACCGGACTACGCTGAAGCTGGAAGCCTGATTCAAAACCCTTGATTCAACGCGGCGCAGCAGCCCGAGGAGGCACCGGAGCCGGAGCCGGTGCCGGCGCCAGCGGCGTCTTCTGCGGCACCTGGACGAAGATCTCGCCTTCCTTGATCATGCCAAGTTCATAGCGGGCGCGCTCTTCGATGGCGTCGAAACCGGACTTCAGATCGCGCACTTCGGCATCCAGCCCGGCATTGCGCTGCTCCAGCTTCTGATTGAGCTCGCGCTGGGCCTGCAACTGGCGGTCATAGTCCCAGACGCGGAGCCAGCCGCCCTTGCCCAGCCACAACGGATACTGCAGCAGGGCGATGAGGACGACCAGCACCAGCGTCGGCCAGTTCATTGCAACGCTCGCGCTTCCGGCTACTTCCTGATGTTGTAGAAGGCGTCGAGGCCGGGGTAACCGACGGTGTCGCCGAGATCTTCCTCGATGCGCAGCAACTGGTTGTACTTGGCGATGCGATCCGAGCGGCTCAGCGATCCGGTCTTGATCTGCATTGCGTTCAAGCCCACCGCGATGTCGGCGATGGTCGAATCCTCGGTTTCGCCGGAACGATGCGAGATCACCGCGGTGTAACCGGCGCGCTTGGCCATTTCGACTGCGGCGAAGGTTTCCGTCAGCGTACCGATCTGGTTGATCTTGACCAGGATGGAATTGGCGATGCCCTGCTGGATGCCCTGCTTGAGGATCTTCGGGTTGGTGACGAAGATGTCGTCGCCGACGATCTGCACCCGCTTGCCCAACCGCTCCGTCAATAGCTTCCAGCCCGGCCAGTCGCCTTCGGCCATGCCGTCCTCGATGCTGATGATGGGGTAGCGATCGGCCAGCGTCGCCAGGTAGTCGGTAAAGGCTTCCGAGGTCAGTTCCAGTTTCTCGGACGCCAGCACATAGCGGCCGTCGCGATAGAACTCGGAGGCAGCGCAATCCAGCCCCAGCACCACATCCTGCCCCGGCGTGTAACCGGCGGTCTCGATCGCCTTGAGGATCAGTTCGATGGCTTCGTCATTGCCCGAGACATTGGGCGCAAAGCCGCCTTCGTCGCCGACCGTGGTCGGGTAACCCTTCTTGTCCACCAGCTTCTTGAGGTGATGGAATACTTCGGCGCCGCAGCGCAGGGCCTCGCGGAAACTCGAGGCACCCACCGGCAGGATCATGAATTCCTGGATGTCGAGGTTGTTGTTGGCGTGCGCGCCGCCGTTGATGACGTTCATCATCGGCACCGGCATCTGCATCGGCCCGGAACCGCCGAAGTAGCGGTAGAGCGGCAGGCCGGCTTCTTCCGCGGCGGCCTTGGCCACCGCCATCGACACGGCGAGGATGGCGTTGGCGCCCAGGCGCGACTTGTTCTCGGTGCCGTCCAGATCGATCAGGGCCATGTCGATGAACGTCTGCTCCTCGGCGTCGAGCCCGATGATGGCTTCCGAAATCTCGGTATTGACGTTTTCCACGGCCTGCACCACGCCCTTGCCCAGGTAGCGGCCGGTATCGCCGTCGCGCAGTTCGATGGCTTCGCGCGAGCCGGTGCTGGCGCCTGAGGGCACCGCGGCGCGGCCCATGACGCCGGATTCGAGCAGGACGTCGGCTTCGACGGTGGGATTGCCGCGCGAGTCAAGGATCTCGCGGGCGACGACATCAACGATTGCACTCATGATTGTTTCCTCGTGTTTAGCGTGAAATAGCTTGTTCGAAGCGTCTGGTAATTTTCGAGCGAAGCGATCTGACCAGAAGCCTCCCCGTGAGGGAAGGATGGGAGGGGCGGGTCATTGATTCGCCTTTTGCATGTTTCATACTCGGCCGGTCACTCACACTTCCAATTGCGTTGATTCAATAGCCTTCGACCAACAGCATGTCGAAATCCGAGACACCGGCACGCGCGCTGCGTGCGGCACCATATTCAGGAGAATCGTAAAACGTCCTCGCCGTGTCCATGTCCGGAAACTCGAGGACGACCAGACGCTGCGGCTGCCAACTGCCTTCCAGTGTGACATAGGGCGCGCCGCGCACCAGATAGCGGCCGCCGTAGGCCGCGACGGCGATCTGCGCCAGGTTGCGGTACTGTGCCATGCGTTCCGGATCGCTCGAGCGCGCATCGACCACCATGTAAGCGGGCTTTGTCACGCTGTCATCCCCTTGCGCTTGACCAGCGTATCCAGTTCCAGCAATTGTTCGAGCAAGGCGCCCATCGCGGCAAGCGGCAAGGAATTGGGACCGTCCGACATGGCTTTCTCGGGATCCGGATGCGTCTCCATGAACAGCCCGGCGATGCCGACGGCCACCGCTGCGCGCGCCAGCAGCGGCACGAATTCGCGCTGACCGCCGCTCCGGTCACCCTGCCCACCCGGCAGCTGCACCGAATGCGTGGCGTCGAACACCACCGGACAGCCGGTCTCGCGCATGATCGCCAGGCTGCGCATGTCCGACACCAGGTTGTTGTAGCCGAAGGAAGCGCCGCGCTCGCAGACCATGATGCTGTCCGCGCCGCCATTGGCTTCCCGGGCTTTCAGCACCACCTGCTTCATGTCGCCGGGCGCCATGAACTGGCCCTTCTTGATATTCACCGGCTTGCCCGAAGCGGCGCAGGCCTGGATGAAATCGGTCTGGCGGCAGAGAAACGCCGGCGTCTGCAGCACATCGACGACGGCGGCGACGGCCGCCACTTCGTGTTCGGCATGCACGTCGGTCAATACCGGGACGCCGAAGCGCTTCTTAACTTCGGCGAGGATGTCGAGGCCCTGCTCCATGCCGAGGCCGCGAAACGACTTGCCCGAACTGCGATTGGCCTTGTCGTAGGATGACTTGTAGATGAAGTTCAGCCCCAGCTTGCGGCAGACCTCCTGCAACGCCCCGGCGGTATCAAACGCCATGTCGCGCGATTCAATGACGCAGGGGCCCGCGATCAGGAACAGAGGCTGGTCGAGCCCGGCATCGAATCCGCACAGCTTCATGATTTCAAGGTCCAGTCCGTCAGCATCAGGCAAACCGCCGCGCAAGGTCTTCGGCGTAGATCCTGACCTTTGGCACGACGTCAAGCAGTTGCGGTGCAAGGCGGGCGAACCGGCTGGCCATGGATTCCAGCCGCTCGAGTTCGTCCGGACTCAGGTCAGTGCGCCCGAGCAGTTGCCCGGAGCGGTTCAGCGAGGTAGCGAGATAAGCAGCGGCCTTGTCGAGGTTATCCAATTCGCTGCGCAATAAGATGAGCTTGTCCGGATTCACAGCCGGATTCCTTCCGCGACAGCAATCCGGGCAAACGGCTGGTCAAGGTCCGGATACACCACCAGATCGATCTTGCGGTCGCCGATCCGCCGATGCAGATTGCCCAGGATATCGAGCTTGGCCATCAGGTCGATCCGTCGCGACAGCACGAGCAGATCAATGTCTCCTCCCCTCGCACCATCGTTCACCCGTGAGCCGAAAAGATAGACATCGGCCTGCGGATCCTGGGCGCAGATCGTTCCCAGAATGGCTTGTCGTTCGTCCTCTTTCAAGCGCATGCTCGGGGGGACTCCTTGCGCGCTAACGCCGCCTTCACATAAGCAATAAACAAAGGGTGGCCGGTGCGCGGATTGGAAGTGAATTCGGGATGGAACTGGCAGCCGACGAACCACGGGTGCTCGCTTTCCGGCAGTTCGACCATTTCGCACAGCGTCTTGCCTTCGGCGGAGGTGCCGGACACGCGCAGTCCGGCCTGTTCCAGCCGCGGCAGATAGGCGTCATTGACCTCGTAGCGATGGCGATGGCGCTCGGTGATCACATCGCTGCCATAGACCCGGCGCGCCAGCGAGCCGAAGGCCAGCTTGCACTTCTGCCCGCCCAGGCGCATGGTGCCGCCGAGGTCGGAATTGGCGTCGCGCGTCTCGATCCGGCCTTCGCGATCCAGCCATTCGGTGATCAGCGCGATGACGGGGTGCGGCGTGGCGGCATCGAACTCGGTGCTGTGCGCACCGGTCAGGCCGCTGACGTCACGGGCGTACTCGATCACCGCGAGCTGCATGCCGAGGCAGATGCCGAGATAGGGCACCTTGTTCTCCCGCGCATAACGTATCGCCGCGATCTTGCCCTCGGTGCCGCGGCGGCCGAAGCCGCCGGGAACCAGAATCGCATCCATCTTCGCCAGCACGCCGGGACCGTTCTTTTCGAGGTCCTCGGAATCGATGTAGTTGATGTTCACCTTGCTGCGGCAATGGATGCCGGCATGCACCAGCGACTCGGTGAGCGACTTGTAGGACTCGGTGAGGTCGACATACTTGCCGACGAAGGCGACATCGACCTCGTGCTGCGGATGTTCAAGGGCGTCGACCAAGGTCTTCCACACCGACAGGTCGGCGGCGTGCGCCAGGATGCCCAGCTTGTGGCAGACGATCTCGTCCAGCATCTGGTCATGCAGCATGGCCGGGATCTTGTAGATGCTGTCGGCATCGAGCGCGGAAATCACCGCCTCGTACTGGACATTGGTGAACAAGGCGATCTTGCGCTTTTCCTCGGGCGGAATCTCGCGGTCGGCGCGGCACAGCAGGATGTCCGGCTGGATGCCGATCTCGCGCAGTTCCTTGACCGAATGCTGGGTCGGCTTGGTCTTCAGCTCGCCGGCGGTGGGAATCCAGGGCACCAGCGTCAGGTGGATGTAGCAGGCGTTGTTGCGACCTTCCTGGATGCCCATCTGGCGGATGGCTTCGAGGAAGGGCAGCGACTCGATATCGCCCACGGTGCCGCCGACCTCGATGATCGCCACGTCGGCCCCTTCGGCGCCGCGCTTGATGAAAATCTTGATCTCGTCGGTGATGTGCGGGATGACCTGCACGGTCTTGCCCAGATATTCGCCGCGCCGCTCCTTCTTGATCACCGACTCGTAGATCTGGCCGGTGGTGAAGTTGTTGCGCTTGCCCATCTTGGCGCTGGTGAAGCGCTCGTAGTGACCCAGATCGAGATCGGTCTCGGCACCGTCCTCGGTGACGAATACCTCGCCATGCTGGAAGGGCGACATGGTGCCGGGGTCGACGTTGATGTAGGGGTCGAGCTTGAGGTGGGTGACATTGATGCCGCGCGATTCAAGGATGGCGCCCAGACTGGCGGCGGCTATCCCCTTGCCCAGACTGGACACGACACCGCCTGTAACGAAAACGTATTTGGCCATGGAAATGCTGCTGCGGGAAATTCCAATGATAGCGGAAATTTCCCGCCCCGTAGCAGCGCCGCGCCGGACGGGCGATCCGGCGCGGCCGGCAACACCTGAGCCGAGCTGTGCAGCGCGTATAATTTACGTCTTTCGCCCCTTGCAGGAACCAGTCATGGAAGCCGAACGCATCAACGCCGTTGCCAATCGTATCGCCGACCTTTCCGGTCGTGGCGAGCAACTGCGGAGGTATCTTTGACTACGATGGGAAAGCAGAAAAGCTCAGCGAACTGAACCAGATCCTCGAAGATCCCAAGCTCTGGGACGATGCCGAGCGTGCCCAGGCGCTGGGGCGCGAGAAGAAATCCCTCGAAGCCGTTGTCGCCACCCTCTCCGGCGTAAGTTCGCAACTCGCCGAGGCGCGCGACCTCTTCGACCTCGCCCGGGAAGAGGACGACGAAGAGACGATGGCGGCCGTTGAAGGCGATCTGGACGCGGTCGAAAAGCTGGTGGCCGACCTCGAATTCCGCCGCATGTTCAACAACCCGGCCGACCCCAACAACTGCTTCATCGACATCCAGGCCGGCGCCGGCGGCACCGAAGCCTGCGACTGGGCCTCGATGCTGCTGCGCCAATACCTGAAATACTGCGAGCGCAAGGGTTTCAAGACCGAATTGCTGGAACACACCGACGGCGACGTGGCCGGTATCCGCAGCGCCTCGCTGAAGGTCGAGGGTGACTACGCCTACGGTTTCCTGCGCACCGAAACCGGCGTGCACCGCCTGGTGCGCAAATCGCCCTTTGATTCCTCGGGCGGCCGCCACACCAGTTTCGCCAGCCTCTACGTGTATCCCGAGATCGACGACTCGATCGAGGTCGACATCAACCCCGCCGACCTGCGCACCGACACCTTCCGCGCCTCGGGCGCCGGCGGCCAGCACATCAACAAGACCGACTCCGCCATCCGCATCACCCACGTCCCCACCGGCATCGTCGTACAGTGCCAGAGCGACCGCTCGCAGCACCGCAACCGCGCCGAGGCGATGGCCATGCTCAAGTCGCGGCTCTACGAACTCGAACTGCGCAAGCGCCAGGCCGAGGCCGACAAGCTCGAAGCCGGCAAGACCGACGTCGGCTGGGGTCACCAGATCCGCAGCTACGTGCTCGACAATTCCCGCATCAAGGACTTGCGCACCAACGTCGAAATCTCCGCCACGCAGAAGGTGCTCGACGGCGACCTCGACCAGTTCATCGAAGCCAGCCTGAAACAGGGCGTCTAACCCATCATTCCCGCCATCGGACCATCATCATGAGCGACCAGCCACAACAACCCCTCGACGAAAACCGCCTCATCGCCGAACGCCGCGAAAAGCTTGCCCAATGGCGCGCCACCGGCCGCGCCTTCCCCAACGATTTCTCGCGCGAGAACTTTGCCGGCCGGCTCGACGAACTCTACAGCGCCAGAACCCGCGAAGAACTCGAAGCCGCGCCGATCGAGGTCAAGGTCGCCGGCCGCATCATGTTGAAGCGCGTCATGGGCAAGGCCAGCTTTGCCAGCATCCAGGACGTTTCCGGGCGGATCCAGATCTTCGTCAGCAACGACGTTTCCGGCGAAGATGTGCACAAGCAGTTCAAGGGCTGGGACCTGGGCGACATCGTCGGCTGCGAAGGCACGCTGTTCAAGACCAAGACCGGCGAACTGACCGTGAATTGCAGCAGCATCCGCCTCCTCACCAAGTCGCTGCGGCCGCTGCCGGAAAAGTTCCACGGCCTCACCGATGTCGAGCAGAAATACCGCAGCCGCGAACTCGACCTGATCACCAACGAGCAGACGCGCTTCACCTTCGTCGCCCGCAGCCGCATGATCCAGTCGATCCGCAACTACATGATGCACCACGGCTTCCTCGAAGTCGAAACGCCGATGATGCACCCCATTCCGGGCGGCGCCAGCGCCAAGCCCTTCACCACGCATCACAATGCGCTCGACATGCAACTGTTCCTGCGCATCGCACCGGAGCTGTACCTGAAGCGCCTGGTGGTGGGCGGTTTCGAGAAGGTGTTCGAGGTCAATCGCAATTTCCGCAACGAAGGCCTGAGTCCGCGCCACAACCCCGAATTCACCATGATGGAGTTCTACGAGGCCTATACCGACTACCGCCGGCTGATGGACTTCACCGAAGGCCTGCTGCGCCACTCGGCGCGCGAGGCGCTGGGCACCGAGACCTTCGAGTACCAGGGGCGCACGCTGGATCTGTCGAAGCCCTTCGCCCGCCTCACCATCGTCGGCGCCATCCACCATTACCACCCCGGCTACAGCTTCGAGCAACTCAACGACATCGACTGGCTGCGGCAAAAACTCACCGATCTGCGGGTCGATATGAAGGCACCGCACCTGGCCCGCGCCGGACTCGGCAGCCTGCAACTGGTGCTGTTCGAGGAAACCACCGAGGCCGAACTGTGGGAGCCGACCTACATCATCGACTATCCGGCCGAGGTCTCGCCGCTGGCGCGCAGCAATGACGACAACCCGGACATCACCGAACGCTTCGAGCTGTTCATCGTCGGCCGCGAAATCGCCAACGGCTTCTCCGAGTTGAACGATCCCGAAGATCAGGCGGCGCGCTTTCTGCAGCAGGCCAAGGCCAAGGAAGCCGGCGACGAGGAAGCCATGTACTACGACGCCGCCTACATTCGCGCCCTGGAGTACGGCTTGCCGCCCACCGGCGGCTGCGGCATCGGCATTGACCGCCTGGTGATGCTGCTGACCAACTCGGCATCGATCCGCGACGTCATCCTCTTCCCGCAGATGCGTCCCGAATGATCCACCCGCCGCTGGTTCCCGCCGAACCTGCGGCGGCCGGCGATGGCACGCCGTATTCGGCGCTGTACGACGATGTCTATCACTCGGCCCACGGCGGCCTGGCCCAGGCCCGCCATGTCTTCCTCGCCGGCAACGACCTGCCGGCGCGCTGGAGCGGCAGCCACCGCTTCGTCATCCTCGAGGCCGGCTTCGGTCTCGGCCTGAATTTCCTCGCCACATGGCAAGCCTGGCGCGAATCGAAGGCGGGCGGCAGGCTGCACTACGTCTCGGTGGAAAAGCATCCCTTCCGCCGCCATGATCTTGCTGCACTGCTGGCGCCGTATCCTGAACTGGCACCGCTGGCTGAAGAGTTGGTGCGACAGTGGCCAGCGCTTGCGCCGGGTTTCCATCGGCTGCATTTCGACAACGACCGGATCACGCTGACACTGCTGCTCGGCGATGCAGCCGCCCTGCTGCCGCAACTGACGGCAAACTTCGATGCAATCTATCTCGACGGTTTTGCGCCGGCGAGGAACCCCGAACTGTGGACGCCCGGACTGCTGGCAGCCATCACCCGGCTGAGCGGGCGCCACACCACGCTGGCGACCTGGAGCGTTGCCGGCGAGTTGCGCCGCGCGCTGGAACACTGCGGCTGGCAGCTCGAGCGCCGCCCCGGCTTTGGCGGCAAGCGCGAAATGCTGGTCGGGCGGGCAGAAAATGCCCCGCAGCAGCAGCAAGGATCATCTCCGCGCCACGCCATTGTCATCGGTGCCGGTCTGGCCGGCAGCACCATCAGCGAGCGGCTGGCCAGCCGCGGCTGGCGCATCGACCTGTTCGAGCGCCGCGCCGCGACCCAGGAAGCCTCGGCCAATCCGGCCGGCATATTGCTGCCGCATCTGGCGAAGGACGACGCTCTGGCGGCCAGGCTTTCCCGCGCCTGCTACCTGTATGCCCTGCGCCGCCTGGCCAGCCTCGCCGCGGTGCGCTGGTCACCCTGCGGCGTGTTGCAGATCGCCCGCGATGCCGGCCACGAAGCGCTGCAGCGCGCCACGGTGGAAAGCCTGAGCCTGCCCGCAGAGTTCGTCGCCTTTCTCGAACAGCCGGCGGCGACCGCCCTCATCGGGCAAACAATGGCGCATGGCGGCTGGTGGTTTCCCGGCGGCGGCTGGGTCAGTCCCGGCACCTTCTGCGCCGCCTTGCTGGCGGCCGGCGACGGGCTGATCCAGGCGCATTTCGGCACCGAAGTGGCGGCGCTGCGGCAGACCGCAGAAGGCTGGCAGGCGCTTGACCATCAAGGCCGGCTGCTGGCCGAAGCGCCCCGGGTCATTCTGGCCAATGCCTGCGCCGCCAACCGGTTGCTGCCGCACCTGCTGCCCCTGACGCCGATCCGCGGCCAGATCAGCTACCTGCCCGCTGCCTTCGCCGACAGCCTGCAAGCGCCGCTGCGCCATGTAATTTGCCGCTCGGGCTACATCACACCGCCTGAGGCCGGTGCGGTCCTGGTCGGCGCCAGCTTCGACAGCGGCGACGACACTATGGAAATCCGCCTCGCCGACCACACCGGCAACCTGCAACGCCTCGACGAACTGTTGCCGGGCGCCGCCGAGGGCATCGCTGCCGGGGACCTGCAAGGCCGCGTCGGCGTGCGCTGTGCCGCCCCGGACCGGCTGCCTTTGATCGGCGCCCTGCCCGACGCGGCGGCCGATGCAGGCCGCGCACCGGCGCTGGAGCAATTGCCGCGTCTGGCCGGCCTGCACGCGCTGATCGGACTTTCTGCGCGCGGCATGGTCTGGGCGCCGCTGGCCGCAGAACTCCTCGCCAGCCAGATGGAAGGCGATCCCCTGCCGCTGGAACGCGAACTCGTCAGGGCAGTTGATCCCGCCCGCTTCCATCTGCGCGCCCTGCGCCGCGGCCGGCCCGTGACCGGGCGCAGCTAATACGGCTTGACGACGAGGGGTGCCGGAAACTCCTCAGAAATCCGACCCAATACGCCGACGGCTCCGTGTGTTTCAGGGAGAAGCGGACCCTGCATCAGGCTGGCAATGCGCCTCGTCGATTCACGCAGATCTCCGGTCCAGGACGATTCTTCGGGCAAAGCAGCGGCCAAGCCTTCCAACTGATCGCTCACCTCGCGGCCATCCCAGCCGGCGGCCACCAGCAATTTCATGGCCATCGTCTCGGCCTCGCGTACCTGTTGCGGCAGATCACTGGCACGCAGCACGCGCGAACCGGCAAACGATGCCGCCGAGGCCATCGCCGCCGAACTGGCGGCGGAACCCGCCGGGCCGCCGGCAACGGCAGCCGCTGCGCCGCGCGCAATATTGAATATGGGCAGTACCAGTTGCGCCGCCACCGCAACCAGGATGCTGGTGGTCACGTTCTCATCATGATGGCCGGCAATGACATGGCTCATTTCCCGCGCCAGGACAAAAGCCAGCGCCGCGTCATCGAGATTCAGCTGACGCACCCCGCGATAAATCACCACCGTTCCTGACGCACTGGAGGCCGCTCCCGCATCCGACTTGTCGGCGACGATGAAATCAAAGCGAGGAAAGCGCAAGTACAAGTCGGCGTGCTGCCGGTAGGCAACTTCTGCAAGACGCTTTCCGAGCGAAAGAATACGCTGATCAAACGCCCGGTCGGCAGCGCATTCCACCTCGCGGCACGACGGTGCATTCGCCGCCGTCACCAGTTGCAGATGCATGTCGAACTCGGAATAGACCGCGCTGAATCCCTGCAAAGTCCCCGGTGCCAGCAACTGCGTGCGGCCCTCCGGCGAAGTGGCGCAGGCACTGACCAAGAGCAGCGCAAGCAGCGAGGGCAGGATGCGCGGCATCGGCAGTCCGGCTCAGACCGGCAGCACCGCTGCCAGGCGCGCCAGCACCCGCTCGCGCCCCATGACCTGCAGCACGGCATCGATCGAAGGTGACTGCGGCAGCCCCAGCAGCGCCACGCGCAGCGGAATCGCCAACTGCGGCATCTTCAGGCCGGACTCGGCGGCGGTCTGCTTGACGGCCTGCCCCAGTTCGGCCGCCTGCCATACGCACGACAACAATCGCTCGCGCAGCGCGCCGAGGCCCTTGAGTGCAGTTTCCGTCAAATGCTGGGCACGCAGTTCGGCGCCCGGCTGCGGCGCGACGAAGAAGGGATGCACGGCGTCGGCCAGTTCATTCAGATTGGCGACGCGATCCCGGTACAAGGCGACCACGCTCGCCACGTCCACCCCGCCATCAACCGTGACGCCCTGCCGCGCCAGGCGGCGCGTCGCTTCGGCGGCCAGCCGCTGCGGCTCGGCCAACTTCAGGTAATGCGCGTTGAGCCAGTTCAGCTTCTCGGTGTTGAACTGCGCCGCGGACGCCGTGATGTGATCGAGATCGAACCACTGCACGAACTGCTCCATGCCGAACACTTCCTCGTCGCCATGCGACCAGCCAAGGCGTGCCAGGTAGTTCAGCACCGCCTCCGGCAGATAACCGTCGTCGTCGTACTGCATTACCGACACCGCGCCGTGGCGCTTGGACAGCTTCTGTCCGTCGTCGCCGAGGATCATCGACAAATGGCCGTAAGCCGGCACCGGCGCGCCGAGCGCCTGCAACAGGTTGATCTGGCGCGGGGTGTTGTTGACATGGTCGTCGCCGCGAATGACATGGGTGATGTCCATGTCGCGGTCATCGACCACGACGCAGAAATTGTAGGTCGGCGTGCCGTCGCCCCGCGCTATGATGAAGTCATCAAGCTCGCTGTTGGCGAACTCGATGCGCCCCTTGACCTGGTCCTGCCATGCCACCACACCGTCGACCGGGTTGCGGAAACGCACGACGGGCGGCACCCCGGCCGGCGGCTGCGGCAGGGTCTTGCCCGGCTCGGGTCGCCAGCGGCCGTCGTAGCGGGGTTTTTCCTTCCGCGCTTCCTGCTCGGCACGCAAGGCGTCGAGTTCCTCCTTCGCCATGTAGCAGTGATAGGCCGTGCCCGCCGCCAGCATCTCGCCGATCACCTCCTTGTAGCGCGCCATGCGCTGCATCTGGTAGAACGGGCCTTCGTCGTGCGCCAGCCCCAACCACTGCATGCCGTCGAGAATGGCCTGTACCGCCTCCGGCGTCGAACGCGCGACGTCGGTGTCCTCGATGCGCAGGATGAACGTACCGCCATGGCGACGGGCATAGGCCCAGGAGAACAGCGCCGTGCGCGCGCCGCCGATGTGCAGGAAACCAGTGGGACTGGGGGCAAAGCGGGTGCGAACCGTCATGGCAGGTCAAAGTTCCGGGAAAGCCTTGGATTCTACGCCACGCGCCTGGCCGGATTGACCGTCAGCACGGCTTTGTGGTCTAATGCGCGCCTCTTTCGCGGGCCCTTAATCCGGCGGCAAAGGCTTCCTTCACGCGGAAGGCGCACATCGGATTCCAGCATCATTCCCGGAATCCGATAATGTTTTTCCAGTTGTTGATTTTAAAGGTTTGCGAGCGTAGCTCAGTGGTAGAGCATCGCCTTCACACGGCGGGGGTCGGGGGTTCGAAACCCTCCGCTCGCACCATATATAAATCAATGACGTGCGAATCAAGCAGGAATGGCGCCGGTGTTGTATGGCACCCGACATGAAAACCCTCCTCGTCGTCTACCACTCGATGACCGGCGGCACCGAACAGATGGTGCGGGCGCTGGTCGCCGGCACCTCTGCAGAAGGAGGCGTCACGACGCGTCTGCTGCATGCCCCGGCAACCGGGGCGGCCGACTTGCTGGCGGCCGACGCCTACGTTTTCGCCACGCCGGAAAACCTCGCCTCGATCTCGGGACTGATGAAGGATTTCTTCGACCGCTGCTACTACCCGGCACTCGACCGCATCAGCGGCCGTCCCTACGCCGCGCTGGTCTGCGCCGGCAGTGACGGGCACAACGCCGTGCGCCAACTCGAGCGCATCGCCACCGGCTGGCGCCTGCGGCGGATTGCCGATGCTGTCATCGTCTGCACCCGCGCGCAAACAGCGGACGCAATACTCTCACCGAAAACCATCGCCGCGGCCGACCTCGACCGCTGCCGGGAACTGGGAGCGACGCTGGCCGCGGGACTGGCCTTGGGAGCGTTCTGAACGCAGATCCCACCAGTGGATACCGTCTCCGCCCAAGGGGACGGATACATAAACACAAACCCCGGCACGCGGCCGGGGTTTGCTTGTCCATTGCGCAAAAGTGCTGCGCGGGACGGCGTCACGCCGCCTTCTGATCCAGCCCGAAGACCTTGTGCAGAACGCGCACGGCCAGTTCGAGATATTTCTCATCGACCACG
>Ga0194037_1000191_pt1 | contig 47191 bp, 36 predicted proteins | sample JunL306m_MetaG_FD_148653 | JGI IMG/M metagenome (GOLD analysis project Ga0194037, IMG submission 148653) | Anoxic zone freshwater microbial communities from boreal shield lake in IISD Experimental Lakes Area, Ontario, Canada - Jun2016-L304-6m | ecosystem: Environmental > Aquatic > Freshwater >... | reverse complement strand
GAACCGTAGTCACCCCCGCCCGCGGGCGGGGGTGACTACGGTTCAGCCGCTGGCGCGGCATCCGGATTTTGATTCGCAGCCTCCTTCGGACGGCCAGGCGGAGGCCGCATGAGTAAAGAAGCCAAACGTGACCTGATCGTCGGCCTCGACATCGGTACCTCGAAAATTGTCGCCATCGTCGGTGAGCTGGACGCCGAGGGCCGGCTCGGCATCCTCGGGCTCGGCACTCAGGAATCGACCGGCCTCAAGCGCGGCATGGTGATCAATATCGAGGCCACCGTGAATTCGATTTCCAGGGCGATCGCCGAAGTCGAGATGATGGCCGGCTGCAAGGTGCGCGAGGTGTACACCGGGATCGCCGGCAGCCACATCAAGAGCAAGGATTCCACCGGCATGGCGGTGGTGCGCGACAAGGAAGTCACCCAGTTCGATGTCGAGCGCGCCATCGAGGCGGCCAATGCGACATCGATTTCGGCCGACGACCAGATTTTGCACACGCTGGTGCAGGAGTTCATCGTCGACGGCCAGGATGGCGTCAAGGAACCGCTCGGCATGGATGCCAGACGCCTTGACGTCAAGGTGCATCTGGTCACCGGTGCCGTGACCGCGGTGCAGAACATCGTCAAGTGCGTGCATCGCTGCGGCCTCGAAGTGGCCGATCTGGTGCTGCAGCCGCTGGCCTCCGGCTATGCCGTGCTGACCGAGGACGAAAAGGATGTCGGTGTCTGCCTGGTCGATATCGGCGGCGGCACGACCGACGTCGCAGTATTCGTGCAGGGCGCGATCCGCCACACCGCGGTCATTCCGATCGCCGGCGACCAGCTGACCAATGACATCGCCATCGCCCTGCGCACCTCGACCCAGGATGCCGAGGAAATCAAGATGCGCTACGGCGTCGCGCTGCAACAGCTGGCTAATGCGGAAGACATGATCGAAGTGCCGGGCGTCGGCGATCGTGCCGCAACCCAGCTGTCGCGCCAGACCCTGGCCGGATTCATCCAGCCGCGCGTCGAAGAGATTTTCCAGAAGGTGCAGGAGGAACTGCACCGCAGCGGCAAGGAACGCCTGCTGCGCGCCGGCATCGTGCTGACCGGGGGAGCGGCGCAAATGCCCGGCATGGCGGATCTGGGCGAGGAGATTTTTCACAATACCGTGAAGCTGGCAATGCCGCATTACGACGGCAACTTGCGCGATTACGTGCGCAATCCACGCTATTCCACGGCCATGGGTTTGTTGCTGGAAGGTGTAGCGCAGCGTCACCGCGGCATGAAGGAACCAAGCCCGCGGAGTCTCGGGCAGGTTCTGGCGCGGATGCGGGCGTGGTTTGCCAGAAATTTTTGATTCAGTGGGTCTTTTCAGGAGGCGGGAATGTTTGAACTTGAGGAAGTAGTGACAGCGGAAGCGGAGGCAAGTCCGACGGTGATCAAGGTCGTCGGCGTCGGCGGTGCGGGCGGCAACGCCGTCGAGCACATGATCCGCGAGGGCGTGAAGGGCGTCGAGTTCATTTGCGTGAATACCGACTCCCAGGCACTGGCGAAGAACATCGCGCCGGTCAAGATCCAGCTTGGCCCGGGTCTGGGTGCCGGCGGCAAACCGGAGAAAGCGCGCGAACTGGCCGAGACGGATCGCACCAAGATCGCCGAAGCGCTGCAAGGTGCGCATATGGTTTTCATCACTGCCGGCATGGGCGGTGGCACCGGCACCGGTGCCGGTCCGGTCGTCGCCGAGGTGGCGCGCGAACTGGGCATCCTCACTGTCGCCGTGGTGACCAAGCCTTTTGAGTACGAAGGCAATCGCAAGCGCATCGCCGAAGTGGGCGTAGCCGAACTCGCCTGTCACGTCGATTCGCTGATCGTCATCCTCAACGAGAAACTGGAGGAAGTGCTGGGGGAGGAGATCAGCATGATGGACGCCTTCAACACTGCCGACAACGTCCTGTGCAGCGCCGTGGGCGGCATCGCCGAGATCATCAACGTGCCGGGCCACATCAATGTGGACTTCCAGGATGTGAAGACCGTGATGTCCGAAATGGGCAAGGCCATGATGGGTTCCGCCACCGCTGCCGGCGTTGATCGGGCGCGCGTCGCGGCCGAGGAGGCAGTTGCCAGTCCGCTTCTGGAAGGAATCGAGCTGTCCGGTGCGCGCGGTGTGCTGGTGAATGTAACCGCCAGCCGCGGTATCGGCATGAGGGAATACAAGGAAGTCATGGCGACCGTGCGCACCTACACCTCGCAGGAGGCTACCGTTATTTGCGGACTGGCCTTTGATGACACGATGGAAGACCAGTTGCGTGTGACGGTGGTCGCTACCGGTCTGGGCGGCGTCACTGCTGTCAAGCCGAGGATGACCGTGGTGGAACCCGTTGGTCTGCGCACCGGAACCGACAACCTGCCGGTTTTCGATTCCGCGATCAGCCAGTCAGCGGTAGATCTTTCCACCGTGATCAGCAGCGGACGCAGCGGCACGCCACGCAACGCACAGGCCAAGGCAATGGCAGACTCCGGCGTGGACAAGTACGACATTCCGGCCTTCCTGCGCCGCCAGTCGGACTGAATGGTCAGGCCCGCAACCGGTTCCGGCGGGCGCCCCTCCCCCGCCGGACCGGGCTTGCGTGGTAAAATCGTCGCCCGCATTAATCCAGTCAGCCCGCAGCCCGATGCTTCGTCAGCGCACCCTTAAATCAGTCGTCAAGGCTACCGGCGTGGGTCTCCACTCCGGCGTCAAGGTGTCGCTCGTCCTGCGTCCGGCGCAGGTGGATACGGGGGTCGTATTCCGCCGTGTCGATCTGACGCCGCCGGTGGACCTCAAGGCGGACCCGTTCGGCGTCGGTGACACCCGGCTGGCCTCCTGCCTGGAAAAAGACGGGGTCAAGGTCGCTACCGTCGAGCACCTGATGTCGGCGCTGGCCGGTCTCGGCATCGATAATATCTACGTCGATGTCGACGCCGCAGAACTGCCGATCATGGATGGATCGGCCGCGCCCTTCGTGTTTTTGCTGCAGTCGGCGGGAATCGAGGACCAGAACAGCGCCAAGAAATTCCTCCGGGTGAAGAAAACCGTGGAAGTGAAGGATGGCGACAAATGGGCCAGGCTGTCGCCCTACGACGGCTTCAGCCTCGATTTCTCCATTGTCTTCAACCACCCGGCAGTAGATCGTTCCGCCTCCCGCGCGCACATTGACTTTGCCGATCAATCCTACTTGCGTGAAGTCGCCCGCGCCCGCACCTTCGGCTTCATGCAGGACGTCGAAACACTGCGCGAACAGGGTCTGGCGCTGGGCGGTAGCCTGGAAAACGCCATCGTGATGGATGAATACCGGGTCCTCAACAGCGACGGCCTGCGCTACGCCGACGAGTTCGTCAAACACAAGATTCTCGATGCCATAGGGGATCTCTACCTGGCCGGCCATCCCCTGTTGGGGGCGTTTTCGGCGCACAAGTCGGGCCACGCGCTGAACAACCGGCTCTTGCGCGAATTGCTGGCCGATGCCGGCGCCTGGGAACTGGTGAGTTTTCAGCGCGCCGAGGAAGCGCCGGGAAGCATCGCCCGGCTGTATCCCAAGTTCGCCTGAACCATGCTGTTGCTCAGGATCGTCGGCATGCTCACGGCGATCATTATTGGCAGCGGTCTGGTCGCCTGGCTGGTGACCCGTGACCGGCGCTACCTTGCTCTGTCGGGCCGCGTCGCCAAGGCGGCGCTGGTGTTCTCGCTGGCAGTGCTGGTCCTGATGGCAGCCGAACGCCTGATCATTCTTTGACGCTGCGCAGCAGGCGTTCCAGAGCGCTCTTGAGAGGCGAATCAGCAGGCAGGCTGGACGCCAGCGCAGTGAGCCCATGCTTCTGGCTGACACCAGGCAGGACAGGCCTTTCGTGTCGAGGCTGGGGCGGATAAGGGTTTCGGGCTTGCACTCGGACCTCGATTTGAGTAACCTTTACCTCCTTGTTCGATAAATCGTTGGCGAGACGCGGTCCGAATTGACGGATCTTCGCTGCGACTGCGCCGTTGGCGGCGTGGATAAATAGTTTCCCCAAACGGAAGTTCGCTACCCGGACATAAGGCCTCAGCGCAGCCGGCAGCGCAGCTTCCAGGAGACGTTGGAATTGGAGCAGACGTTGGGCGTGGGCAGTAAGCCGCGCCATGCTGTCACCGGAGGCAAGGTGTTCCTGGAGACTGCGCGCTGTCATCGAAAATTAAGTTCTGGCGAAGGCTAACGTCGGCATTATCGGCGTTAAACGGCAACCGGAACGAACCTGGAGGAAGGGAAGGGATGCATATTATTCTCGTCTCTGACCGGCTGACAACCGCAAGAAGCATTACGCTGACCTGGGGTCATGCGATTCTTTTTGCCGCTGCCCTGTTCGGTTCGGTCCTTGTGCTGTCTTCGCTGTTCTCGTATGTAACCGTTCGCCATGCTGCGGAAGTCCGCCTGCCCTTCCTGCAGGATATGTTGCGCTCGATGAACGCCGAAGAAACCCAGCGCTCGAAGGACTTTGTCCGCGAAAACATCAATGCCATGGCTATCAAACTGGGCGAGATGCAGGCGCAACTGATGCGCCTCGACACCATCGGTGAGCGGCTTGCCGGCATGGCGGGTGTCAAGCCCCAGGAACTGAAAGCATTTGAAGCAAAGGCTGACGGCCGCGGCGGACCGCTGTTGCTGCCTGCCGCGATGTCCCCCACAGAACTGCAGGCGGCGGTCGACGCGCTGGCGCACCAGGTCGAAGCGAAATCCGACGCCATCTCCCTGATCGAGTCACAGATGCTTGAGGACAGGATCAGAAAAAGCCTGTTGCCGACCAGCCTTCCGGTCGAAGCCAACTGGAATGCCTCAACCTATGGCTGGCGCGTCGATCCCTTCACCGGCGAAAAGGCGATGCACGAGGGCGTGGACATCGTGGCGCCGGCGGGCACCTCTATTCGCAGCGCCGCCGCAGGCGTAGTCATCAGCACCGAGCGTCATCCGCAATACGGCAATCTGGTTGAAATCGACCACGGCAAGGATTTGACCACGCGCTACGCCCATGCCTCGAGGATTCTGGTGAAGGCCGGGCAACTGGTAAAACGCGGCCAGAAAATTGCGGAAGTGGGCACCACAGGGCGCTCCACCGGGCCGCACCTGCATTTTGAAGTACGCATTCGCGGTCTGGCGCAGAATCCGGACCGCTTCCTGCGCATGGCGCAGGCGACCCAGCGAGCCGCCGCGCAAATCCACTGAGCGACGCAGGGCGGGCAGCCCGCCCTGCATGTTAAAATCCCCGCTTTGTTTTGCTCGGCCGGTTGGCGGCCGGGTACCCCATGTTCTCCGGTTTCCGGGTCCGGCATGACTCCCGCTGTTGCGGGCATCGGCTTTCTCTGGAACCGGTTTCCGATTCGAGTGTTAAAAACATGATTACCCGCTTTGGTTGCAGCCTGACGCCCGCTTTCGCCGGCATTAGCTTTATCTGAAGCCGGTTTCTGAGTGATGACAAGATGATAACCGGCTTTCTCAAGAAGATTTTTGGCAGCCGCAATGAGCGGCTGATCAAGCAGTATTCCCAGACCGTCACCCGCATCAATGCCCTCGAAGCCGCTACTGAGCAGCTCTCCGACGAGGCGCTGCGGGCCAGGACGGACGAGTTCCGCAGTCGCCACGCGCAGGGTGAAACGCTCGACGCCCTGCTGCCGGAAGCCTTCGCCGTGGTGCGCGAGGCCGGCCGTCGTGTGCTCGGCATGCGCCATTTCGACATGCAGCTGGTCGGCGGCATGGTGCTGCATTACGGCAAGATCGCCGAAATGCGAACCGGCGAAGGCAAGACGCTGACGGCAACCCTCGCCGTGTATCTGAATGCGATTCCCGCCAAGGGCGTGCATCTGGTCACGGTCAATGATTACCTGGCCAGTCGCGACGCCGAGTGGATGGGGCGCATCTACCGTTTTCTGGGCCTCACCGTCGGCGTCAATCTTTCGCACATGCCGCACGATGAAAAGCAGGCCGCCTACGCCGCCGACATCACCTACGGCACCAACAACGAATTCGGCTTTGACTACCTGCGCGACAACATGGTGTATCTGGCCGACGAGCGCGTGCAGCGCGGCCTCAACTACGCCATCGTCGATGAAGTGGACTCGATCCTGATCGACGAGGCGCGCACGCCGCTGATCATTTCGGGTCAGGCCGAAGACCACACCGAGCTGTATCTGCGCATGAATGCCGTGCCGCCGCTGCTGACCAAGGGCGAGGCGGCGAAGGGCGAAGGCGAGGTCGATAGCGGCGATTACACCGTCGATCTCAAGTCTCACCAGGTTCTGCTGACCGAAGCCGGTCACGAAAAGGCCGAGGAAATCCTTGCCCGCCTCGGCATGCTGGCCGAGGGCAGCAGCCTCTACGAGCCGGCCAACATCCTGCTCATCCATCATCTGTATGCCGCGCTGCGGGCCAATACGCTGTACCACCGCGACCAGCAATACGTGGTGCAGGACGGCGAAGTAGTCATTGTCGACGAATTCACCGGACGCCTGATGGCCGGCCGGCGCTGGTCAGACGGCCTGCATCAGGCGGTCGAGGCCAAGGAAGGCGTTTCGATCCAGGCCGAGAATCAGACCCTGGCCTCGATCACCTTCCAGAATTATTTCCGCATGTACGGCAAGCTCGCCGGCATGACCGGCACGGCGGACACCGAGGCCTACGAGTTCCACCAGATCTACGGTCTCGAAACGGTAGTGATTCCAACCAACCGGCCGATGATCCGCCGTGACGAGAACGACCAGATTTTCCGCACCGCACCGGAGAAACACGCCGCGATCATCGCCGACATCCGCGCCTGCCACCAGCGGGGTCAGCCGGTGCTGGTCGGCACCACGTCGATCGAGAATTCCGAACTGCTGTCCGACCTGCTGAAGAAGGAAAAGCTGCCGCACCAGGTGCTCAACGCCAAGCAGCATGCGCGCGAAGCCGAGATCGTGGCGGAGGCCGGTCGTCCGGGCATGATCACCATTGCCACCAACATGGCCGGCCGCGGCACCGACATCGTGCTCGGCGGCAACATCGAAAAACCGAGCAATGCCATCCGCGACGACGAGTCGCTGAGCGCCGCCGAGAAGGAAAGCCGCACCGCCCTGCTCAAGGCCGAGTGGCAGAAGGTGCACGACCAGGTGCTGGCCTCGGGCGGCCTGCACATCATCGGTTCCGAGCGTCACGAATCGCGCCGCATCGACAATCAGCTGCGCGGCCGCTCCGGCCGGCAGGGCGATCCGGGCTCGTCGCGCTTCTACCTGGCGCTGGATGATTCGCTGCTGAAGATCTTCGCCGGCGAACGGCTCAACGCCATCATGGTGCGCCTGAAGATGCCCGAGGGCGAGGCCATCGAGCATCCTCTGGTCAGCCGTTCGCTGGAATCGGCGCAGCGCAAGGTCGAGCAGCGCAACTTCGATATCCGCAAGCAGTTGCTGGAATACGACGATGTCTCCAACGACCAGCGCAAGGTCATCTATCAGCAGCGCAACGAACTGCTCGACAGCGACGATATCGCCGAGACCATCACGGCCATGCGTCAGGGGCAGATCCACGACACCTTCCGCCTCTACATACCGGCGGAAAGCGTCGAGGAACAATGGGACGTCAGCGCCCTGGAAACGGCACTGGCGGCTGAACTCCATCTCAAGCTGCCGGTTGGCGAATGGATCAGGTCCGACGCGCAACTCGGCGACGACGACATCCTGCGGCGCCTGCTGGATGCCGGCGATGCCGCCTACGCCGAGAAGACCGGCAAGGTCGATGCCGAGGCCTGGTCAGGTTTCGAACGCAATGTCATGCTGCAAAGCCTGGACACGCATTGGCGCGAACATCTCTCTGCGCTCGATCACCTGCGCCAGGGTATCCATCTGCGCGGCTATGCGCAGAAGAATCCGAAGCAGGAATACAAGCGCGAAGCCTTCGAGCTTTTCGAAGGCCTGCTGCAGACCGTGCGCAGCGAAGTCTCCAAGCTGCTGCTCACCGTCGAAATCCGCAGCGAGGAGCAAATCGAAGAAGCCGAAGCTCCGCCGCAACTCGAAAACGTGCAATACCACCATGCCGATTACGATGAAGCACTCGGTGCCGCCGAACCCAAGCCGGCGCAGCCGGTCGAGCGGCACACGCCCAAGATCGGCCGCAACGATCTCTGCCCTTGCGGCAGCGGCAAGAAGTACAAGCACTGTCACGGCAAACTGAGTTGACCCGGGAAAGGCATCCGACGCTTGTCGAGGCCGGCGATGCCGTCCTCATACTCGACCAGACGCGGCTGCCGCACGAAGCGGTCATGCTGCGACTGGCATCGCTCGAAGATGCCGCTCACGCCATCCGCGTCATGCAGGTACGCGGCGCACCGCTGATCGGCGCCACTGCCGCCTACGGGGTGGCGCTGGGTCTGGCCGACGACGCCGGCGATGACCGGCTGCAGCAGGTCATAGCAACGCTCGCCGCGACACGGCCGACAGCGGTCAATCTGCACTGGGCGCTGGCGCGCATGCAGCGCGTGCTGCAGGCAACGCCACCGCAGGGTCGGCGCGAGATCGCATGGACAGAGGCGCGAGCGATTGCGGTGGAAGACAGGGCCGCGAACAGCGCGATCGGGCTGAATGGATTGCCGCTGATAGCTGCAATCCATTCAGCCTTCGGCAAACAGAAGAAGGGCTATCCCCCCGGCCCCCTTCCCGGGCAAGGGGGTGACTATTTCAGGCAGGCTGCGCCTGACATTGTCAATGTCATGACCCACTGCAATGCCGGGCGGCTCGCCACGGTCGAACACGGCACAGCGCTGGCGCCGGTATATGCCGCGCGGGCAGCGGACGTGCCGGTGCACGTCTGGGTTTCCGAAACCCGGCCGCGCAACCAGGGTCTGCTCACGGCCTGGGAACTGCGCGAAGCGGGCGTGCCGCATACCCTGATTGCCGACAACGCCGCGGGGCTGCTGCTGATGCAGGGCAAGGTCGATCTGGTGATCGTCGGTGCCGATCGCATTGCCGCCAACGGTGACACCGCCAACAAGGTCGGAACCTATCTCAAGGCGCTCGCCGCCCGTGCCCACGGCGTGCCCTTCTATGTCGCCGCACCGCTGTCAACCATAGATTTCGCCTGCCCGTCCGGTGCCGCGATTCCGATCGAAGAGCGTGACGCGGCAGAACTTGGCGCAGGCGCCACGCCGGCGGCAAACCCGGCCTTCGATATAACGCCGGCGGCCTTGATCAGCGGCGTCATTTCCGAGCGCGGCGTGCTCCCTGCCGACGCCCTCGGCCAGTGGCGGCAATGAGCAGCGCAAGTTCCGGCCTCGCCGCCAGGGTGCTGGCCACGGCACGGGCAATGAACGCCTCGGGCATCAATCGCGGCAGCGCCGGCAACGTCAGCGCGCGCTGTGAAGACGGCTTCGTCATCACGCCCACCGGCATGGCCTATGACAGCTGCACCGCCGCGGACATGGTCACGCTAGGCCTTGACGGCTGCGTCAGCGCCACCGGTGCAACGCCGCGCAAACCCTCCTCCGAATGGCGCTTCCACCGCGACATCTATGCCGCGCGGCCGGAGGCCGGCGCCGTGGTGCACACGCATTCGCCCTTCGCCACCGCGCTGGCCTGCCAGGAACAGGGCATCCCTGCCTTTCATTACATGGTGGCGCGTTTCGGCGGCAGCGACGTAGCTTGCGCGGCCTACGCCAGCTTCGGCACCCAGGAATTGTCCGACGCCATCATCGCTGCGCTCGACGGCCGCTGCGGCTGCCTGATGGCGCATCACGGCATGGTGGTCTTCGGTCGCGACACGGATCATGCACTGGCGCTGGCGGTTGAACTCGAAACCCTGTGCGAGCAATACTGGCGCGTGCTGCAACTGGGCACGCCGAAGTTGCTGTCCGCCGCCGAAATGACCCGCGTCACGGCGAAATTCGCCGGCTACGGGCAGCAAGACTAAGCGCTCTGCGGGCCGGCGTCAGGCCTCGACCACGCCGCGTATCACCTGGTTGAAATGCCCTATCCACTCGACAGAGAACTGCCTGTCGCTGGCATTGACCTCGGCCACCGCGCGCAACAGCGAGCGCCCTTCGCCGCGATGGCTGTGCTTCAGCGTCACCGACTCGAAGGCATCGACGATGGCGAGGATCTTGGCACCGGGAACGATCCTGTCTTCCGTCAGTCCGTGCGGGTAGCCCTTGCCATCGACCATCTCGTGGTGCTGCGCAATCATCACCGCAGCCTCCTGCCAACCCGCCATGCGCCCGACCAGTCCGGCACCCAGGGAGGGATGCTCGTGCATCACCTGGCGCTCGGCCTCGCTCAGCGGACCGAGCTTGAGCCAGATCGGTTCCGGCAGCAGCATCATACCGATGTCATGGAGGTAGACCGCCGCCTCGAGTTGCGCGACATCCACCGGCTTGCCGGCGCACGCATTGGTGTCAAGCGCCAGCCGCAGCAGACGGGCGCTGCGGCCCTTGAACAGAGGTGAGCGGGATTCCAGTTGCAGTGCCAGGCGCTGAAAGAAACGCAGATCGCCGGCACGGTCGTTGCCGCCGGCGACGGTCTCGGACGGCAGCTTTGCCTGCCCGCGCAGCGGCATCCCGGCTACGCCAAGCGTCGCCGCACCGGCCGGGCGGAATCCGGTGACGGCCTCGATCAGGTCGACCGAGCCGGCATCCAGCCCGGCGTTGCCGGTGCCGCTCAAGCTGTCCAGCCCGTCTATCAGTTCGGGCAGCCGCAGGGTATCGATCGAACGCCCGGCGAGGAGGGCCTCGACCGCCAGTTCCAGGCGATCGAGCGCGAGCAGGACAGCCTCGGCCAGCAGCGGCGAAAAGTCCAGTTTGCCTTCGCGCAGCCTGACCAGCAGACTCTCGATGGGATGGGTGATTCGGACGCCGAGCTCGAAACCGCAGATCGACGCATCGCCCTTGATGGTATGCAGCGCCCTGAACAGCGCGGCAACGGCCTCACTGTCGCCGGGTTCGCGGCGCAGCCTGGCCACCTGCTGCTCCAGGGTGGTCGCCTGATCGTCAAGCGCGTCGCGAAACTCCACCAGCCGTTCGCGGTCGGCGATCTGCTTGTAGCGGGCGATGGCAGCACTCATCGGCGGCTTGCGGCCTTACTTCCCCTTGGCCCAGGAATCCCTCAGCGTCACTGCGCGATTAAATACCGGCGCGCCGGGGCGGGAATCGATGCGGTCGGCGACAAAGTAGCCGTGGCGTTCGAACTGAAAGCGGTCTTCGGCGGCGGCAGCTCCCAGGGCCGCTTCGAGTTGCGCGGTGATGACCAGCTTCGAGTCCGGGTTGAGATCGGCGATGAAGTCGCGGCCGCCCTCCCCCGGCGCCTCGACGGCGAACAGGCGGTCATACAGCCGCACCTCGCCGGCATAGGAATGCCGGGCCGAAACCCAGTGGATGTTGCCCTTGACCTTGTATGTATCGGCACCGGGCGTGCCGGATTTGGAGTCGGCCATGTACTCGCAATGCACCGCCACCACCTTGCCCGCGGCGTCCTTGTCGCAGCCCAGGCACTTCACCACGAAACCGTAGCGCAGGCGCACGGTGTTGCCGGGGAAAAGGCGGAAGTAGCCCTTGGACGGAACGTCCATGAAGTCTTCGCGCTCGATCCAGAGCTCTTTCGAAAAAGGCAGCGGGCGCTTGCCCCACTCGGGCTTCTGCGGGTGGTTGGGCGCCAGGCATTCCTCTTCCTGCCCCTCCGGGTAGTTGTCGATGACCAGCTTGACCGGGTCGAGCACGGCTATGCGCCGCGGCGCGGTTTCGTTGAGATGTTCGCGCTGGCAGTCCTCCAGCACGCTGATGTCGATCCAGGAATCGGACTTGGTGACACCGATCATTTCGCTGAAGCGGCGAAAACCCTCCGGCGTGAAGCCGCGGCGCCGCGCGCCGACCAGGGTCGGCAGGCGCGGATCGTCCCAGCCGCCGACGTGCTTTTCCTCGACCAGCTGGATCAGCTTGCGCTTGGAGAGCACGACATAGGACAGGTTGAGCCGGGCGAACTCGATCTGCTGCGGCAGCGGCGTATTGACGCAGCCGAGTTCGGCCAACCGCGCCAGCAGCCAGTCGTAGAACGGGCGCTGGTCTTCGAACTCGAGGGTGCAGATGGAATGGGTGATGTTCTCCAGCGCATCCTCGATGGGGTGGGCGTAGGTATACATCGGGTATATGCACCAGGCATCGCCGGTATTGTGGTGCGTGGCCTTGCGGATGCGGTAGATGGCCGGGTCGCGCAGGTTGATGTTGCCCGAGGCCATGTCGATTTTTGCCCGCAGCACGTGCGTGCCGTCGGCGAATTCGCCGGCTTTCATGCGGCGGAACAGATCGAGGTTCTCGGCCGCCGTGCGCAAGCGGAAGGGAGAATTGTGGCCCGCAGTGGTCAGCGTGCCGCGACTGGCGCGCAACTCGTCGGCGGTCTGCGAATCGACATAGGCATGGCCGGCCTCGATCAGCTTCTCGGCGAAGTCGTACATCCACTGGAAGTAGCCGGAGGCCAGGTACTTGTTCTCCTGCCAGTCGAAGCCCAACCAATGCACGGCATCGATGATGGCATCGACATATTCCTGCTCTTCCTTTTCCGGATTGGTGTCATCGAAGCGCAGATGGCAGGCGCCCTGGTAATCCAGGGCGAGGCCGAAGTTCAGGCAGATCGACTTGGCGTGGCCGAAATGCAGGTAGCCGTTCGGCTCCGGCGGGAAGCGGGTGCGGATTCTTGCCGCATCTGCCGCGCCGCCTTTCTGCTGCGCCGCCGGGCCGGGCTGTCCGCTCCAGTGGCGCAATGCGTACTTGCCTGACTTGAGGTCGGCATCGATGATGTGGCGGATGAAGTTATTTACCCGTGCGCCGGCGCCGGGTACGGTATCCACGCGGACGGAGGGTTTGTCGAGTTCGGCCATGTCTGCTGCTTGCATTGGTGCGAAGCCGCAATTCTACCGGCGAAGCCGCGTAAAATCGTAGCCATGAATGGATTGGCATTGCTCGCAATCGGCGTCGGCGCGGCGCTCGGCGCCTGGTTGCGGTGGGGACTGGGACTGTGGCTGAATCACCTGCTGCCCACCCTGCCGCTGGGAACCCTGGCCGCCAACCTGATCGGCGGCTATCTGGTGGGTGTTGCCGTGGCCGTCTTCCACATCAACGTTGAACTGCCCCCCGAGGCGAAGCTCTTCGCCATCACGGGCTTTCTCGGCGGCCTGACCACCTTTTCCACCTTCTCGGCCGAAGTGGTGGGCCTGATACGCACGGCCCAATACGGTTGGGCACTGGGCACGGCATCGGTGCACCTGTTCGGTTCGCTGTTACTCACCGGTCTGGGCATCTTCACCATCCAAAAGCTGGCGCAATGAGCGCCTCCGCCGTCCCGCCAGCACAGAAATTTCCGAAACGATGCACTGCCGCTATTGCACGCGCGGCACGGCGTCCGCCATTAGCGCCTTGAATTTCGGATCCAATGTATCTACAATGTAGAGACATATTGTCCGGGAGATAACGCAATGGAAACCACTATCCGCAAATGGGGCAACAGTCCCGCCGTTCGGCTGCCGGCGGCGGTATTGCGCGAGGCGGCGTTCGGCGTCGAGCAGCGCGTCAACATCTCGGTGTCGCAGGGCAGGATCGTGATCGAGCCATCGGGCCGGGTTGCCTATGATCTCGATGCACTGCTCGATGGCATCACGGCCGGCAACAGGCATGGGGAAGCCGATTTCGGCGCTCGGGTCGGCAAGGAGATTTGGTGATGGCCTATGTGCCGGATGCAGGACACGTAGTCTGGCTGGAGTTCGATCCCCAGGCGGGTCACGAGCAGGCCGGGCGGCGCCCGGCGTTGGTGATGAGTCCGGCGCGCTACAACGGCAAGACCGGATTGATGGTTTGCTGCCCGATGACGACGAAGATCAAGGGACACCCTTTCGAGGTACTGGCAGATACCGGTGACCAGCCGAGTGCGGTTCTTTCCGACCAGGTGAAGTCGCTTGACTGGAAGGTACGGCGGGCGAAGAAGAGGGCCGAGGTATCCGCCGAAGTGATGCGGCACGTGCGCGCAAAGCTCAAGGCGCTTCTGCAAATCGACTGAAACGCCGCCATGAAGTTCGACCCCGAAGCTCGCCGGGCGGCGCGGCCCGCGCTGAGCTATGACGAGGCGCTGCCGGTGAATGTGCGCCGCGTCGAAATCGGCGCGGCGATACTCAAGCATCAGGTCGTGGTCATCTGCGGCGAAACCGGCTCCGGCAAGACCACGCAACTGCCGAAGATCTGCCTCGAGATCGGCCGCGGCCTGACCGGCATGATCGGCCACACCCAGCCGCGCCGCATCGCCGCACGCGCCACGGCGACACGGATATCGCAGGAGCTGAAATCGGAACTCGGCCGCCACGTCGGCTTCAAGATCCGCTTCACCGACCGCGTTACCCCGGACAGCTACATCAAGCTGATGACCGACGGCATCCTGCTCGCCGAAACCCAGACCGACCCGCTGCTGCGCCAGTACGACACCATACTCATCGACGAGGCCCACGAACGCAGCCTCAACATCGACTTCCTGCTCGGCTACCTCAAGCAACTGCTGCCGAAGAGACCGGAGCTCAAGCTCATCGTCACCTCGGCGACGCTCGACGCCGAGCGCTTCAGCCGGCATTTCACCCGAGACGGAAATGCGGCGCCGGTAATCGAGGTTTCGGGACGGCTGTATCCGATCGAAACACGCTACCGCCCGTGGCAAGACAAGAAGGACGGCGACCTCAACGACGCCATCGTCGATGCGGTGGACGAGGCACATCGCACAGGGCCGGGCGATGTGCTGGTCTTCCTCCCCGGCGAGCGCGAGATACGCGAGGCCGCCGAGGCGCTGAGGAAACATCATCCACCGGGACTCGAAGTGCTGTCGCTGTTCGCCCGCCAGTCGGCGCCCGAACAGGCGCGGGTGTTTTCATCGCACCAGGGGCGGCGCGTGGTGCTGGCGACCAATGTCGCCGAGACCTCGCTGACGGTGCCCGGCATCCGTTACGTGATCGACTCGGGCCTGGCCCGCGTCAAGCGCTACTCGCATCGCAACAAGGTCGAGCAGTTGCAGGTGGAACCGGTCTCGCAGGCGGCGGCCAGCCAGCGCGCCGGACGCTGCGGCCGGGTTTCTGCCGGCATCTGCTTCAAGCTCTATGACGAAGAAGATTTCAACAAGCGCCCCGCCTACACCGAACCGGAGATTCTTCGCTCCAGCCTGGCCGGCGTGATCCTGCGCATGAAGTCGCTGCACCTGGGCGACGTCGAGGATTTCCCCTTCCTCGAAGCACCGGCGCCGCGCATGATTACCGACGGCTATCAGCTGCTGGCGGAACTCGGGGCAATCGACGAAACGAGCAAGGAACTCACGAAAGTCGGAGTCGAACTGGCCCGGTTGCCCCTCGATCCCAAGATCGGCCGCATGATCCTCGCCGCGCGCGAACACGGCTGCCTGAAGGAAGTGCTGATCATCGCCGCCGCCCTTGGCACCCAGGACCCGCGCGACCGGCCGCAGGAGCATGCGACGAGCGCCGACCAGGCTCATGCCAAATGGAAGGACGAGAAGTCCGAGTTCCTCTCCTACCTCAAGCTCTGGCACGCAGCCGACGAGGTGTGGAAGCACGAGACCAGCAACAAGCAGCGCCAGTGGTGCCGGCAGAACTTCATCAACTGGTTGAGGCTGCGCGAGTGGCGCGACGTCCATGCACAACTGCATGTGGTGTGCACCGAACACGGTTGGAAAGACAACTCCTTGGCGGCACCCTACGAAGCCATCCACAAGGCACTGCTGACGGGCTTGCTCGGCCACATCGGCCTGATCAGCGAGGAAGACAGGAACTACCTCGGCGCACGCGGCATCCGCTTCTTCATTCACCCCGGATCGTCGCTGCTCAAGAAGGCCGGACGCTGGATCGTCGCCGCCGAACTGGTGGAGACCTCGCGCCTGTTCGCCCGCTGCATCGCCAAGATCGAGCCGGAGTGGCTGGAGCAGGTCGGCAGCCACCTGATCCGCCGCCACGTTTATGAACCGCACTGGGAAAAGGGCCCGGGGCAGGTCGTGGCCTGGGAACGCGTCACCCTGCACGGGCTGATGCTGCATGCCAAGCGACGCCTGCACTATGGCCCCACGGACCCGAAGCTGGCGCGCGAAATCCTGATCCGCGAGGCGTTGGTCGAAGGCCAGGTGGGCGAGGACTGGGTGCGCAAGTGGCGCTTCTTCCAGCACAACGCCAAACTCATGAAGGAAATTCAGGCGCTGGAGCACAAGTCGCGGCGGCCCGACGTGCTGGTCGACGACGAACTGATTTACGCCTTTTACGACGACAAGCTGCCGCAAGGCATCATCACCCTGGCCGCCTTCGACCACTGGCGGCGCGAGGCGGAGGCGACCGAGCCCAAGCTGCTCTGCCTGGAGAAGGAGCAGTTGATGCGCCATGAGGCGGCGGGCATCACCACCGATGCCTTTCCGCCGGCACTGACGCATCACGGCCAGAGCTTCAAGCTCAGCTACCACCACGACCCCGGTGCGGCCGACGACGGCGTGACGCTGACGCTGCCGCTGACGGCGCTCAACCAGTTGCCGGCCAATCGCTGCGAATGGCTGGTGCCCGGTCTGCTCAAGGAAAAAATCCTCGCCTTGCTGAAGACCCTGCAGCAGAAATACCGCCACCGGCTGCAGCCGCTCGACGAGTTCGCGACGAATTTTTGCGAAGCCGGAAACGACCTGGACGAGCCGCTGGTGCGCGCCCTGACGCGCAGCGCCGAGGAACATCTGGCGATGAAGCTGCCGCTTGATGCCTTCCGCAGCGGCGAACTGCGGCCGCACCTGTTCATGAACTTCCGGCTCACCGACGAGCACGGCGGCACACTGGCCATTTCGCGCAACCTGGCCGAACTGCGCGCCGAGTATCGCGGCCGCGTCGAGCAGGCTTACGCCGCCGCGGAAGTAAGCCACGAGGCGGCCACCGGAGACCTCACCGGGCTAACCGCCTGGACCTTCGGCCCCCTGCCCGAACTGATGGAAGTCAAGGTCGGATCAGGCACCACGCTGGGTTTCCCGGCGCTGGTCGACCTGGGTGAGAACGTGCGCCTGACCGCCTTCGATACCGAAGACAAGGCGCGTGCCGAGCATCGCAAAGGCATGTCGCGGCTGTTCGCGCTGCAACTGGCAGCCCAGGTCAAGGCCATCGAAAAGCTGCCGGGACTGCGCGAACTTGCGCTGCAGTTTGTCGCGCTGGGCACCGAGAAGGAACTCAGGGAGCAGTTGGTCGCCGTGACCCTGGAACGCACCTGCCTGATGGACCCGCTGCCGACGGATGAAGCTTCGTTCGCGGCACGGCGCGAAGCGGCGCGCGGCCGCATCCTGCTGGTGGCGCAGGAGATCCTGCGCCTGCTCGCCGGCATCCTGGCCGAGCATGCGGTCCTCGCAAAGAAGCTCGCCTCCATGCAAAAAGCATTGCCGCAGGCCTGCGCCGACATCGGCGCGCAGCTGTCCGACCTGATACCAAAAAGGTTCATTGCGGCAACCTCCTTCGAACGGCTGCAGCACTACCCGCGCTACCTCAAGGCGATCAGCATGCGGCTGGAAAAAGCGCGCAGCGACCCGGCACGCGATGCGCGCCTGATGGCCGACTGGCAGGCGCTGGGCAAGCCCTGGGAGCGCGAACGCAACGCCATGCTCAAATCCGGCCAGGCCGGCGACGCCTTTCTCGACGAATTCCGCTGGCTGCTGGAAGAACTGCGCGTCGCCCTGTTCGCGCAGGAACTGAAAACATCGTCGCCGGTTTCGGTGAAACGATTGCAGAAGATGTGGGATAGTCGGGTACACAGATGATCCTAAATTCCTCACCACAGAGACACAGAGGCACAGAGAAGGGCCTGGAATCAGAGGCGTGTCAATCCGGTGGCGAGAGCCCACGAGGTGAGCACCTTCCATACGGCAAGCACTTGGTTTTCCTCTGCGATCTCTGTGCCTCTGTGGTTCAACCGAGTTTTCAAGGATGATTGAAGTATTTGCAGCCTTTACCAGGTCGCTGCGCGACCTGACGCGCAGCGAGGTGTTGTGGCATGCGCTGTGGCCGCCGCTGCTGGCGCTGCTCGTCTGGATCGTCGTCGCCGTCTCGGTGTGGAGCGATGCCCTGGCGCTGATGGCGCGCATCCTGCCGCAACTGCCGTGGTCAGGTTGGGAATGGCTGGCGCGCTGGGCCGCGGTATTCCTGCTGCTGTCCGCCTTCGCTGCGCTCACCTATTTCACTGCGATTCTGCTGGTGGCCGTATTTGCACTGCCGCGCCTGGTCGATCTGATTGCGGAACGCGACTACCCGGATCTGGGGCGCCATGGCGAAAACGTGTTCTGGGGCAGCCTGGGCAATACTCTGGCGGCCGGCGCGATCTTTGTCGCCGCGTGTTTCCTCATGCTGCCGCTGCTGCTGATCCCGGGAGCCGTGCTGGTACTACCCTTGCTGTCGGCCGGCTGGCTCAACCAGCGCAGCTTCGGTTTCGATGCCCTGGCCGGACATGCCTCGCGCAATGAAATTCAGCGTCTGCTGGCGGCCAATCGCAGCCGGTTCTATTTTGCCGGGGTCGCAACCGCCGCCACGGCGCACGTTCCACTAATCAACCTGCTGGCTCCCGCCTTCACCGCGCTGGTCTTCGTCCATCTCGGTCTTGCCGCGCTGCGGCGCCAGCGTCAGGAAGGAGGCATAGAACTATGACAGGCATCGGTGCCATCATCATCGGCGACGAGATCACCCTCGGCCGCCGCCAGGACAAGCACTTTCCCAAACTGATCGAACTGCTTGCGGCGCGCGGCCTGGTGCTGAACTGGGCGCTTTACATGGCCGACGATCGCCAGCGCCTGACCGAAACCCTGGCGCGAACGCTGGCCGGCGATGACATCGTGTTCAGCTTCGGCGGCATCGGCAACACCCCGGACGACCACACGCGGCAGGCCGCTGCAGCCGCTGCGGGAGTGGAACTGGTGCTGCATGCGGATGCCGAGCGCGAGATCCGGGCGCGCTTTGCCGAACTCAAGTCCGAACCGACCGAGGTGCAGTGGGCTCTGGGCCATTTCCCGGCGGGCAGCCGCATCATTCCCAATCCCTACAACCGGATTCCGGGATTCTCGCTGGGCCGGCATCACTTCGTGCCGGGCTTTCCGCAGATGGCCTGGCCGATGGTGGAGTGGGTGCTCGACAGCGACTACTCCTCGCGCTTCAACGCGAATCCGAGTGCAGAAGCGGCGATCCTGGTCTGGAAGGGTCTCGAGGGAACGCTGATCCACCTCATGCGGCAGGTCGAAGCCGACTTTCCCGGCGTCAAGGTGTTCAGCCTGCCCTTCCTCGGCTCGAAGGAAGTCGAGCGTCATATCGAACTCGGCGTGCGCGGCGCGCCGCAAGAAGTGCCGGCGGCGATGGAGGCGCTCCGGCGCGGCGTGGTTGAACTGGGCTATGCCTTCGACGAAAAGTGACGCTGCCAGCCTGAACTGAAACCCGGCTGCGCCTCGATTTGCTTTATCCTGTCCCTACCGGAAACATGCGAAAGCAGGCGCCGTCATGATCGACAGTCAAGACCGCAAGCATCTCGAACAGGCCAAGCTGTTCGCCAACATCAGCCTGGAAAGCGTGGAGCATCTCCTCGAGAGATGTCACAGGCTTGAGCTGGAACGCGGCGAGCACCTGCTGGAAGCCGGTGCCGCCAACAGTCATCTGTATCTGGTTCTTGACGGCGAACTGCGTGTCTACCTGGCTGGCCGCGATATGCCGGAACATGCGGTATTCGGCCCCGGCGAATGCGTCGGCGAGATGTCGCTGCTGGGCAGCCGGCAGGCCTCGGCCCTGGTGCTGGCGGCGGCCGATACGCGCCTTCTGGCGATGCCGCACGAGGTGCTCTGGTCGCTGGTGGATTGTTCCCACGGCGTGGCGCGCAACCTGTTGGCGATCATGGCCGGCCGCATGCGCAACGACAACCTGACGATGGTTTCCTCACAGACCCACAGCCTCGAGTTCGAGCAGGCGGCGAGCGTCGATGCGCTCACCGGGATCCACAACCGGCGCTGGCTGCTGGAGGCCTATCCGCGCGCCATCGACCGCTGCGAACGCGATAACGAGTTGCTTTGCCTGGTGATCGCCGACATCGATTTGTTCAAGTCTTTCAATGAGCGCTTCGGCCATCTCGCCGGCGATGCCGTGTTGCGTCGCGTGGCGCGCCAGTTGGCCGAAGGACTGCGGGCGCAGGACCTGATTGCGCGTTACGGTGGCGAGGAGTTCCTGATTCTGCTGCCGCGATCAGCGCTTGATGAAGCCCTGCTGATCGCCGAGCGACTGCGCGATCTGGTGGCCGCCGGCTGCGGGCTGGAGACGGAAGAAGGCGTGCAAGGCGTGACGATCAGTTGCGGTGTCGCCCAGATGATCCGCGGCGAACAGTTCGACACGCTGGCTTTGCGCGCCGATGAAGCTCTGCGCCGGGCCAAGCAGAACGGCCGCGACCGGGTCGAGATGGCGGAGTAACGCGGCCGCCCTACCCCGTGCCGCCCACCGTCAAACCGTCGATGCGCAGCGTCGGCTGGCCGACGCCGACCGGCACGCTCTGGCCTTCCTTGCCGCAGGTGCCGACACCCGGATCGAGCGCCATGTCGTTGCCGATCATGGCGACGCGCATCATCGCCTCGGGGCCGCTGCCGATCAGCGTCGCGCCCTTGACCGGCGTGGTGATTTTGCCGTTCTCGATCAGGTAGGCCTCGGCAGTCGAGAAGACGAACTTGCCGCTGGTGATGTCCACCTGGCCGCCACCGAAGTTGGCGGCATACAGGCCCTTCTTCACCGACTTGATGATTTCCTGCGGATCGTGGCCGCCGTTCAGCATCGTGGTGTTGGTCATGCGCGGCAGCGGCAGGTGGGCGAAGGACTCGCGGCGGCCGTTGCCGGTGACCGGCACCCCCATCAGGCGCGCATTCAGCGTGTCCTGCAGGTAGCCGACGAGAATGCCGTCTTCGATCAATACCGTGCGCTGCGTCGGATTGCCTTCGTCGTCGATGGAGAGCGAACCGCGCCGCTCGGCAATCGTGCCGTCATCGACCACGGTGACCCCCCTGGCCGCGACGCGCTGGCCGATGCGGCCGGCGAAAGTGGAACTGCCCTTGCGGTTGAAGTCGCCTTCAAGGCCGTGGCCCACCGCTTCGTGGAGCAGGATGCCGGGCCAGCCGGGACCCAGCACCACGGTCATTTCGCCGGCTGGCGCAGGCTTGGCGGCAAGATTGACGCTGGCCTGATGCACGGCGCGCGCGGCGTAATCATGCAGCATGGCATCGCTGAAATAGGCGTAGTCGAAACGTCCGCCGCCACCTGACGAACCCTGCTCGCGCCGCCCTTTTTCTTCCATGATCACGGAAATCGAAATGCGCACCAGCGGCCGCACGTCGGCCGCCATGTGGCCGTCGGAACGCGCCACCAGCACCACTTCCCAGGTGCCGGCAATGCTCGCCATGACCTCCTTGACGCGCGGGTCAGCGGCGCGCGCCATGGCTTCCAGGCGCTCCAGCAGCGTGACCTTGGCCGCGTCGTCGAGCGAAGCGATGGGGTCGTCCCCGGCGTACAGCGCCGGCGGCGGCCTGCTCCGGCGCAGCATCGGCGCCAGACGCTGGGCGCCGGCGGCGGCAATCGCACGGGTGGTACCGGCGGCGGCCTGCAGCGCCGCCAGGCTGATGTCGTCGGAATAGGCAAAGGCGGTTTTCTCGCCGCAGATGGCGCGCACCCCGACGCCCTGCTCGATGTTGAAGCTGCCCGACTTGACGATGCCTTCCTCCAGGCTCCAGGCCTCGGAGCGGGCATACTGAAAATACAGGTCGGCGTAATCGACGTGATTGCCGAACAGTTGGCCGAACACCCGCTCCAGCAGATGCGGCGCCAGGCCGTGAGGCTTGAGCAGAACTTGTTCGGCGATGTCGAAATGGGGAACTGGGCTAGCTGGGGCGTTCATGAATGTCCTTGGGGAATGATGTCTAAGACCCTATTGGCCACAGAGGACACAGAGATCACAGAGGGGAAAAACCGCAAAAAGATTGCTCACGATTCTCGATTTTCTCTGTGCCCTCTGTGATCTCTGTGGCTAATTGGTTTTGCAGATCGCTACAGTATGCGGTGTTTCAGGGCGGGCAGGCTGGCCCTGATCTCGGTCAGCCGCTGCCGGTCGAAGTCAGCAGCGACCACGCCCTCCCCTTTGTCCATGCGGGCCAGAACCTCGCCCCAGGGACCGATGATCATGCTGTTGCCGTGGGTCATGCGTCCGGTCGGATGCCGGCCGCCTTGCGCCGCCGCCAGAACATAGCACTGGTTCTCGACGGCGCGGGCGCGCAGCAGCAATTCCCAGTGGGCGCGGCCGGTGGTTTCGGTGAAGGCGGCGGGCAACACCAGCAGGTCGACAGCGCCCATGGCGCGGAAAAGCTCCGGAAAGCGCAAGTCATAACAGACGGCGAGGCCAACGCGGCCGAGTGGCGAATCGAACGCCACGACCTGATTGCCGCGTTCGATGGTGAGGGCTTCGTCGTAGGCCTCATCACCCTTCTTGAAACCGAAGAGGTGGATCTTGTCGTAGCGCGCCACGCGCCGGCCTTGCGCATCGAACACCAGGCAGCTGTTGCGCAGCCTGGCCGGATCGTCCGCCGTCAGGGGAATTGAACCGCCGACCAGCCAGATTCCGTGCCGGCACGCTGCGTCGGCGAGGAAATCCTGGATCGGACCGCTGCCATCGGTTTCGCGCGCCGCGAGCCGGTCGGCATCCGTGGCGCCGATCAGCGGAAAATATTCGGGCAGGGCAACCAGTTGCGCGCCGGCCGCTGCAGCCTCGGCAATCAGGCGGCCGGCGGTGGCCAGATTGGGCGTCACGTCCGGAGTGGAAATCATCTGTACTGCGGCAATCCGGGTTGCGGCCGCGGCGCTTGACGCCGAAGGGTCCGGCATCGGGTGCTGATGCTCCATAGTCATTTCGTTGCCTCCGGCTTCTTCTCCTGCCCCAGTTTGTCGACCTTGGGATCGGCCCAGCTGCCGGTCACCGCGTATTCGAAGGCGAAGGCCTGGTCGAGGGGATCCTTGAAGATTTTTTGCGCCGCCCAGGCGATCACACCGGCGAGCGGGTTGGCAATCATGGCCCCGACCGCAAGCGATTCGCCCACCGCAGGCTGCACGCGCACCTTGAGATTCTGTGTCTCGGCGGTCAGATTGACGGCGCCGCTCATCAACACTTTTGCCGAGGGTCCTTGAATCTGCAGGTCCTTCGTCTCCAACACGCCGCGCGCCACGGCAAACTGGCCGCCTATGCGGTCGAAGGCAAAGCCGTCGCTGAAGATGTCGCGAAAATCGAGGGTGATGCGGCGCGGCAGCGATTGCAGGCTGAGAATCCCGAGCAGGCGGCCGACGCCGGGTTCGAGCTTGACGAACTGGCCGCCGGAGGCGTCGAGCTTGAAACTGCCGTTGAGGGTCGGATAGTCGATGGTGAAGGGCGAACCGTTCCATGACAGGTTGCCGGAGAGACTGGCACTGCCGCGGCGCACCGCGTCCGGATGGCCGATGCGCGCCAGGAGCTTCTCTATGCTTTTTGCACCGAGCTTGAATTCGACACGGGTATCGGGCTGGGTCGGGCTGGGTCGCCAGCGGCCGGTGGCCTCCAGCGTGCCATCGTCATTCTTCGCGTCGACCCGGGTATTCCAGTAGCCGTCCTTGTTTTCCGCCGCGATGCGCACGGTGCCGAGCGCGCGGTCCTTGAGCGAGAGCTGGTCGACAGTGATGTCGAGCGCCGGGATCCGCTGCATGACTTCGCTGCTCCTGGCCTGCAGGACGGCCGGCGTGGCAACAGATTCGGGAATCGAAAACTGGGCAATGCGCCCGGTCAGTTTGCCGCTGCCGGCGCTGTTCCACTCAAAGTTGCCGGCGAGCTCGCGACTTTTCAGCTCGAAGCGCGTACTGGTCGCACCCTCCGCCCGGCTGCCGCTGACGCGCACATCGTGGAAGCTCTTTTCCATCACGCCGAGATCGGCCGTACGCAAATCGAACTGCACCGCCGGCAGCAGCGATAGCGCCGGGCCGCCTTGAATACTGCCGGGGCTCTGGCTCATCAGCAGGCTGCGCCAGAAATCCGCGTTAGCCCGCGGCAGATTCGCGACGACAATCAGGCTGCGCTCCGGCAGGCTGGCACTGACATCGCCCAGCGCCAGCAAGCCGCGCGTGATCACCGGCGGATTGACATCGTGGCGGCGCACCAGTTGAAAGCGCAGGCTGCGCCCGAGGCTGATGTCGAGCATGTCTTGTGCAGCGCCGGGAGTCGCTGCTCGCGCCGCTGTTGCCGCCTTGCCCGCCGCGCTGCGCGCCGCCGCATCGGGTGGCGGCTTGCGTTCCAGATTGAAGGCCATGGCCTCGCCGGACGACTTGTTGAAGGGCTCCGGCAGGCTCGATGACAGCCCGATCAGATTCGAGCTCAGCTTCACTTCCGCCGACTTCTTCCTGACGCGTACGCTGCCCGTCCATTTCGCACTGCCCGACAGATGGTCGAACACGGGATGCGGGAACTGGCGCCGCAGCGTTGCGATGCCGACCTCGCCGGCGGCATTGATCTGGACATTGCCGTCACCTGCGCTCTTCACGTCCACGTGCAGCGGAGTGCCCAGCAGCGTGCCGCGAATGCCCTGTGCCTCGAGATGGTCTTCGCTGAAGCGCAAGGCGCCGCGGACCTCGGCCAGCGGCGGCAGGTCGCTGTCGACCGTCAGGCGGTTGCCGTCGAAGCGGTAGCTGCCGGCGACCTTTGAATTCACCAGCCGGCGCAAGGGCAGGCTGAGCTTGAGATCGAGTTCGCCGTTGCCTTCCGCCTTCATGTCTTCAGTGAAATGATCGATACGCTCGCCGACCGGGCTGGCCTCGATGAAGCGCAGGAAATCCGCCGTCGGTCCCGCCGCTTTGCCGGTCACGGTGAGCAGTTCCTCGGCCTGTTCGATATCGGCAATCTCGGCGCGCACCTCGCGCAGGCCGACGCCGAATATCCTGCCGCTCTTGCCGGTGATCAGCATGCGTGCGCCTTCGAACAGCAGTTCGCCCTCGATATCGTTGATTTCCGGCCAACTGCGGGCATAGCGCAAAGTGGCATCGCGGAACTTGCCCCGCACCTCGAAGACGCCGCCTTTGCCGCCGCGGAAAGGAAACTGGCGCAAGTCGCCGCGCAACTTCAGCGTCGTCTCGCTGGCCTTGCCGCCGATGATGGCAACGCGCAGCCAGTCGCGCACGTCCTTGCCCACGGCCAAAGGCATGTAACGCCACACGGCATCGCCGCTGCCCCTCGTCAGCCGGGCATCGAGCTCGAGTTCGCCCGGCCCTTCGCTCAGGGCATGCCAGGTGCCGCTGGCTTCGCCGGCCGCATCCTTGTTGTGGAACGCCGCCTGGCGCAGATTGACATGCAGGCCGTCGGCGGCGGATTTCCAGTCGAGGTCGGCGGCGAAAGCTTCCAGTTCCAGCTTCGGATCGGCAAATACGGTGGGCAGTTCGAAGCCGGCCCGTTGGCCTTCCAGCCGCAGGCTGCCGCTTTTCTCGTTGCCCTCGATGCGGCCATTGACGCCGGAAATGCCCGGTACGGGACCGAGTGCGGCAAGCCCGAGGCCTTCAAAGCGGCTTTTTACGCTCCATGCTTGCAGCGTTCCCGGGGTTTCGGGAGTTTCCAGCTGACCCTTCCAGTCGAGCTTCAGATCGAAGACGCGGCCGCGCGGAGCGTGGCGCACCAAGCGGGCGCGGGCCGCCTGGTCCAGCGGCAGGTAAGCGGCGAGGCGCGCCAGGGCGTCCAGATCGAGGCCGTTGGCGCCGACCGCCCCCTGTGCCGGCCGGTTGGCCGCAGCGCTGTGCCAGACAACTTTCAGGTCCGTGGGCTGCAATGACAAACCGTCCCGGGTTGCCAGCGTAAAGTGGTTCAACTCGGCCTCGAAGCCGTCGTCGAGACGGCGTCCTGCCAGACGCCCTTCAAGCCGGAGCAGGTCCAGCTCAGGCAGGGTCGGGCGCAGTTGCAGGCGAACGTCCGCCAGCCGGACATCGGCGGTGGTCGAAACCAGCTGTTTGTCGGCGAATCCAAGCCACAGCCGCAATGCGCCGCTGCCTTGCGGCAAGGCTACCGGATAGTCGACCCAGGTACGCCAGACGGCGAGGTCGGCGTAGTCGAGTTCGGCATAGACCTCGCCTTTCCAGACCTCGAGCCGGTCGAGGTCGCGGCCCTTGAAATCGCCCCGGATGTCGATCCGGGCCGCCAGCTGACGCGGCGGATCGGCGGTGAAGCCGAAGCGGTGGCGGCTGCCGCTGTTGTCGAGCTGAAGGTTCAGGTGTTTCAGTTCCAGCGGCGGCGCGCCGCGCAACTCGTCCAGCCAGGTGATGCCGGCATCGCGGATGATGACGCGATCCTGCGCCAGCAACCAGTCGGTGAAGTCGTCTTCATCGCCCGGCTGCGGGGTAATTTCCAGCCCGGCGGCGAAGAAGCGGCCGGCGCCGTCGCGACGCAGCAGCAGCGTCGGCGCGTTCAGCTCCAGCCTGGCCAGGCGCAGCTGAAAGTGCCACAGCGAACTCCATGCCAGTTCGGCCTCGACCTGATCGAAACCCAGCGCGGAGCGTCCCTCAGCGTCACGGATCGAGAACCCTTCCAGATTCAGCATCGGGCGCAATCCGGCCCAGTGCGCCTCGATCTTGCGAATGCCGACCGGACGATTGATTGCCGTTCCGATCAGTTGCTCGACGTCGCCCCGGTAGTTTTCGATCTGCGGCAGGATCGCATAGCGCAAGGCCAGCAGCAGCAAAGCGAAGGCGAAATAGCCCAGCGTAGCCGCCCACAGCAGCACGCGCAGCACAAGCCCCATCCGGGGGTGGGCTTGCAGCAGGAGGCGCAGACGGGAGCGGAGGAGTGAAATGATGGGCGTGGAGGCTCTTGGGGACTGCGCCTGTACCCAAGCTAAAATGGGCCATTACAGCGCTTGACCCGCAAATTCTAACCGATGCCATCCCTTGCCGATATCGTAGAAACCTCCCGCTATCTGGGCCGCCTGCTGGCGGCCAGACCGGCACTGGCGGCTGAAGTCACGTCGTCGCTGGATCAACCGCTGAGCGCCGGCGAACTGGCCACCTGGCTCGCCGCGCAGCCGGTCACCGAAGACAGTCTCAAGCCCGCGCTGCGGCAGATCAAGCAGCGCGCCTACGCCCGAATCGCCGCACGTGATCTGGCAGGTCTGGCGCCGCTGGCCGAAGTCACCGAGGGCATGACCCTGATCGCCGAACTGGCGGTGCGCAAGGCCGTCGAAGTGCTCGGCGCCGGCCTGGTGGAACGCTACGGAACGCCGCGCGGCGCCGATGGTCAGGCCCAGGAAATGATCGTGATGGGCATGGGCAAGCTCGGCGGGCGCGAGTTGAACGTATCGTCCGACATCGACCTGATCTTTGCCTACCCCGAGGATGGCGAAACCGATGCAGCCACGGCAAACTCGCGGTCGATCTCGAACTTCGAGTTTTTTACCCGCCTCGGCCGCAGCCTGATCAACGCCATTGACGAGGCGACCGAAGACGGCCGCGTGTTTCGCGTCGACATGCGCTTGCGACCCAACGGGGATTCCGGGCCGCTGGTCTGCTCCTTCGACATGCTGGAAAACTACCTCATCACCCAGGGCCGGGAATGGGAGCGTTACGCCTGGATCAAGGCGCGACCCCTGACGGGAACGCGTCACGAAGAACTGGAGAAGGTTCGCCAGCCCTTCGTCTTTCGCAAGTATTTCGATTTCGGCGCCATCAATGCGATGCGCGACCTGCACGCCCAGATCCGCCGTGAGGTGGCGAAGAAGGACATGGCCGACAACGTCAAGCTGGGGCCGGGAGGTATTCGTGAAATCGAGTTCATTGCCCAGGTCTTCCAGCTGATCCGGGGCGGACGCGATACGCCCTTGCAGGTCAAGCCGACCCTGTCGGTGCTGAAGCTGCTGGCCGAGCGCGGCATCCTGACGGCCGATGCCGCCGCCGAGCTTTCTTCCGCCTACAGTTTCCTGCGCCGCCTCGAACATCGCCTGCAGTATCTCGATGATGCCCAGACACACAGCCTGCCGCTGGTTGCCGAGGACCGCCAACGCATCGCCAGAGCGATGGGCTTCGCCAGCTTCGATGCCCTGCTGGCGGAACTCGATGACCATCGTGCTGCGGTATCACGCCACTTCGGACAGGTGTTCGCCGATCCGAACCACGGCCAGCATGCCCTGGCCGGGCTTTGGCACGATGCCGGCGGCGAAGCCCGCGAAGAAAGCTTCGAGCGCCTGGGTTACCGCAATCCGCCGGCCGCAGCGCAGCGCATGGCGGCGCTGCGTTCGGGATCGCTCTACCAGCAGATGCCGCAGGACATTCGCGGCCGCTTCGATGTCCTCGTGCCGCGCCTGATCGAAGCCGCCGCCGCGCTGCCGAATCCGGACGACACCTTGTCGCGCGGCATCGATCTGCTCGAATCGATTTCCCGGCGCGCGGCCTATCTGGCCTTGTTGCAGCAGTACCCGCAGGCGCTGCAGAAGGTGGCGCAACTGGTCAGCAGTTCGAGCTGGGCGGCCGGCTACCTGCAGCGTCATCCGATCCTGCTCGACGAACTGCTCGATCCGCGCCTGCTCGATGCGGTGCCGGACTGGGCCGCCTTCCGCACTCAACTGTCGGCGCGACTGGAGGAACTCGAGCCCGACACCGAGCAGCAGATGGATACCTTGCGCGAGACGCACCACGCCCAGGTATTCAGGTTGCTGACGCAGGACATCGCCGGCCTGCTGACTGTAGAAAAACTGGCCGACCACCTTTCCGAACTCGCTGACGTTCTGCTCGATGCGGCGATCGACCGGGCATGGAAGAAGATGCCGAAACGCCACATCGAAACGCCGAAGTTCGCCGTCATCAGCTACGGCAAGCTGGGCGGCAAGGAACTGGGCTATGCCTCGGACCTCGACCTGGTGTTTGTTTTCGACGACCCGGCGCCCGAGGCCGGCGAAAATTACGGGCGACTGGGGACGCGGCTCAATACCTGGCTTTCGCTGCAGACGTCTGCCGGACAGTTGTTCGAAACCGACCTGCGCCTGCGGCCCAACGGCGACTCCGGCCTGGTGGTGAGTTCCATCGAGGCCTTCCGCAAGTACCAGCTCGAATCGGCCTGGGTCTGGGAGCACCAGGCCCTCACCCGTGCCCGTTTCTCGGCCGGCGACCGGGCGGTGGGCGAGGCATTCGAGCGCATCCGCATCGAAGTGCTGCGTCAGCAGCGCGACCTGGCCACGCTGCGCGAAGAGGTGCTGGCGATGCGGCAGAAGATGCTCGATGCACACGGCACCAAGGGCGATGCGCGCGAACTCGTTTTCGATCTCAAGCACGACCCGGGCGGACTGGTCGATGTCGAGTTCCTGGTCCAGTATCTGGTGCTCGGCTATTCGCAGCAGCACGCCGAACTCACCGCCAACCTGGGCAATATTGCATTGCTGAAAATCGCCGCCGGCCTCGGCCTGATTCCGCCCGGTCTCGCCGAAGAGGTGCGCAATGCCTATCGCGACTACCGCCGCATGCAGCACGCCCTGCGCCTCAACGGCGCCCGGCCGCGGGTTCATCCCGACCTGGTGCAGCAGCGCGTCGATGCGGTGCGCGAATTATGGCGCACCGTGTTCGGCGTCGACTAACGCGCGCGGCGGCGATGTGCCGGCATGGCCGGAGTTTGGCAACCGAAGTGATACCGGGAGTTACTCTGGTGAATCCGGCTGTTGGCCGGCGGGCACCCGCCGCAACCTGGCCGTAGCCCAGAAGGCACTGCCGCGACCCGCCTCACTGCTCACCCCGGCATCGCCACCCATCAGCAGCGCGATGCGCCGGGCAATGACCAGGCCGAGACCCGCACCGCGGTACTTTCGGGTCATGGAACCCTCTGCCTGAGTAAAAGCATGGAACAGCAAGGCCTGCTGCTCCGGGCGGATGCCGATGCCCTGATCGGCAACTTCGATCCGCAGCAATACGCTGAGGCTGTCTTCCTCCAGAGCGCGGGCGCGCACCGTGATGATTCCCTGCGGCGAGAACTTGATGGCGTTGCCGACGAAAGTCATCAGTATCTGCCCCAGTCGCATGGCGTCGCCACAGAGCAAATCGGGCAGCCCCGGCGATATTTCGCAGCACAGGCTCAGGCCCTTGGCCCGGGCGCTTGCTTCCTGCATGCCGAGGCTCTCGTCGATGACGTCAGCGAGAGAGAAGTTCTTCTCCTCCAGGATCAGCCGGTCGGCCTCGATCCTGGACATGTCGAGGATATCGTTGATGATGGCGAGCAGATGCAGGGCGGAGTCCATGCTCTTGTTGAGCCAGTCGACCTGCTTGGGGTCGGTGGCGCGGCGCAAGGCCAGATCGGTCATGCCCATGATGCCGTTCATCGGCGTGCGCAGCTCATGGCTCATGTTGGCGAGAAAGATGCTCTTGGCGCGGTTGGCAGCTTCGGCATCGTCACGGGCCTGTGCCAACTCTGCGGTACGGGCAAAGACCAGTTCTTCGAGGTGGTTGCGGTACTGGATCAGTTCGACTTCCGCTTGTTTGCGCTTGGTGACGTCCCTGTGCGTGCCGATCAGGCGCAAGGGCCTGCCGTTCCCGTCACGGCTGACCACCATGCCGCGGTCCAGTACCCACTTGTAGCTGCCATCCTTGCAACAGACGCGGTGTTCGCTGACGTAGCCCGGTGACTGGCCGTCGAGATAGGCCTGCACAACGGCAAGGGTAGCGGCCTTGTCGTCCGGATGGATGCGCTTCTCCCATTCCTCCAGGCCATCGCCTACTTCGTCTTCGGTCAAGCCAAGCATCTCCTTCCATGTTCTTGAGAAAAATACGGTGTCATCGGCCAGATTCCAGTCCCAAAGTCCGTCACCGGCTCCTTCGATGGCGAATTTCCAGCGATGCTCGCTCTCACGCAACGCTTCTTCGAGCCGTTTGCGCTTGGTGATGTCCTCGGTGAAGATGATGATTCCACCAACAGTGTTCACCCCGTCGTACCAGGGCCGCACCTCCCAGCGCAACCACTGCACCGAGCCGTCCACGCGCTCGAAACGGTCATCGTCTTCCCGCACGATCCCGCCGGCCAACCCGCGACGATGCGCTGTTTTCCATATGTCCGGAATTTCCGGGAACACTTCGTAGTGTGAAAGCCCGGCAAGATCGCGGTCACCGAGTCCGTAGTCATGCATCCATTGGCGGGAGGCTTGAAGATAGCGCATCTCGCGATCGAACATGGCCAGCGCAACAGGGGAATGCTCGACGAACAGCCGCAACTGCTGATCCCTCTCCCGCAAAATTGCTTCAGCATGTTTGCGCCCGGTGATGTCGATCAGGGCAATGCGTATCGACATGCCGCCAACGCCGGGTTTCTGCATTACGCAATCGAGCTGAGCCTGAAACACCGTGCCGTCGCCGCGCAGCATGGCCGTTTCTACCGTGCCTTTGCCGTCCTGTTGCCCCAGGCCCGAGAAAAACGTCTTCCAGCGCGCCTGGTCTTCGGCGGGGAGCAGGGCAATGAAGCTGCGCTGCAGCAGGTTCCTGCTCGGCGCGCCCAGCAGCGTGAGGGCAGTGAGATTGATCTCCTCGATAAAGCCCTCAGAGCTCAGCGTGAGATAGCCGAGCGGGGCCAAGTCGTACAGATCGGCATAGCGGTTACGCGAGTCCTCAAGCGCGTTCTGCGCCTCGCACAGCGCCTCGTTCTGCATTTCCAGCTCAATCTGGTGCACCCGCAGTTCGTATAGGACTTTGCCGGCTTCTTCGACTGAGAGGAAGCGGTCGCTACGGGCCTCTTCGCTAATCACATGGCGGGCGATGGCCTCCGCTTGCTGGCGCAGCGACAACTCGCTGCTTTTCTTTTTTCCAGTCACGTTCGTGGCATTGTCAATGATTCGATGGCCGCCGTCGCCAACAGGGCCTGCACGACATGGCCCGGGTAATGTTGCCCATGACAGGTTCTTCTTCGCTTGGTCAAAAGATCATCGTATGCGATTGAGATAGCACTGAGCCTGGGCACAAACTAATGACCAACGCCCGATAAGCGTTCGATGTCGGCTTCGGCCTGAAGCCAGTCGTGCATTTCGTTGCCCGGTTCGAAGCCCCGCTGTTCGGCGCGGAAATACGCGGCTTCCGCAATCATCTGCCGGCGCGGACCGTCGCTGTCGACGGGCGATGGATCCGGTATGGCTGATTCACGCCTGTATTTCGCCGACCCATTGCCTTTGGCCTTGCTCGCGGACTCGCGCTTGCTTTTCATGGTCGTCTCCTGATGGAAACAAGTTCGGGTAATGGCCGGTTCAGGCGCGCAGAGCGGCAATGCCCGCAAATGCAGAACCGCCTCGCGCATAGTGAGCGGCCGAACTTTCTCCGTCCATTTCTTTATTCCTCTGACAACGTACGGGGAAAGCTTGCTGACGTTGAAACAAGCCCTGCAGGGACAACTCTATGCTTCGAGGATACGCTGCGCAGTCATGGTGCGAAATACCGCTTTCACAGTATTCCTGATACTGTTAAACGCTTAGCTCGGAGCAGAGTCGGGACACCGGTTTACCCTGTCATGGCCGGACAGGAACCGCTGTCACGAAAACCTCGGCCGCAGCTTTTGCCCCAGTCTTGCCGCCAGCCGATCACCGCTGATTTGGTGGTGTAGCCGCGGGAACCCCGTGCAAGCATCTGCCGGCCGATGCGCGGGTCAAGGCTTTGGCGGATAAAATTCGCGCTTGCTCCCGGTCGCCGATTCAGTCCTGCACGAAGGAAAGCCATGCCCGTCAATTACGCCACCCCCGCCCCCGAAGCCCTGTTCCCGGTCGCCGGCGTCCGCCTCGGCACGGCGGAGGCGGGTATTCGCAAGAAGAACCGGCGCGACCTGACCCTGATCGAGTTCGCTGCCGGCAGTCGCGCCGCCGGCGTGTTCACGCAGAATCGCTGCTGCGCCGCGCCGGTCACGCTGTGCCGCGAGCATCTGGCGAGCGACAGCAGCATCCGCGCGCTGGTGATCAACACCGGCATCGCCAATGCCGCCACCGGCGAACAAGGCATGCGGGCGGCGCGCGACACCTGTGCCGAAGTCGCACGGATGATGGGTTGCGCAGCAAGCGAGGTGCTGCCGTTTTCAACCGGCGTGATCCTCGAGCATCTCCCGGTGGAACGCCTGATCGCCGGCCTGCCGGCGGCACAGGCCGATCTTGCCGCCGACCACTGGCATGCCGCGGCGCACGCCATCATGACCACCGACACGGTGGCCAAGGCCGCCTCGAGGCGCATCACGCTGGATGGCAAGAGCGTGACCATTACCGGCATCAGCAAGGGCGCCGGCATGATCCGGCCCAACATGGCGACCATGCTCGGCTTTGTCGCCACCGATGCCGGCCTCAGTCCGGAGCTGCTGCAGAAACTGGCGAAGACTGCCGCCGATGCCTCGTTCAACTGCATCACCGTGGACGGCGACACCTCGACCAACGATTCCTTCGTCGTCATCGCCAGCGGCGCCTCGGGCTGCATCATCGACAGCGAATCATCGCCGTACTGGCCGCCAGTGCGTGACGCCGTCGTCGCCGTGGCGCAGGAACTGGCGCAGGCCATCGTGCGCGACGGCGAGGGCGCGACCAAGTTCATCACCGTCGCCGTGGAGGGCGGCAGGAGCGTCGAGGAATGCCGCCTGGTGGCCTATGCCATCGGCCACTCGCCGCTGGTGAAGACGGCGTTCTTCGCTTCCGATCCGAATCTCGGCCGCATTCTGGCCGCCATCGGCTACGCCGGCATTGCCGATCTGGATGCGGCCGGGGTGCGCGTCTGGCTCGGCAGCGGCGGCGAGGAGGTGCTGGTTTCCGAGTCGGGGGGGCGCGCCGGGAGCTATCGGGAAGACGACGGCTCACGCATCATGCAGGCTGCCGAGATCGGCGTGCGGGTGGACCTCGGCCGCGGCACGGCCCGGGCCACGGTGTGGACGTGCGATTTATCCTATGATTACGTCAAGATCAATGCCGATTACCGTTCATGAGGCCACTATGACAATTCAGGACAAGCCACGTTTCGAGCGCGCCGTCGCCCTGTTCGACGCCGCCAACGCGGAAGATCCGAACCGCGACGAAGGCCAGCCCAAGGAACTGCTCTACGCCATGCGCATGAGCGAAATGATCGACCGCTACGCGCCGGAAGCCAGCGAAGCCGCCCGACTCGCCGTGCGCGCCCAGCACATCAGACGCTGGACGGTGCCGCGCAGCAGCTACCCGATGACCAAGGAAGGCTATTTCGCCTGGCGCACCGGTCTGTACAAGTTTCACGCTGAAACCGCCGGCGCGCTGATGCAGCAGGCCGGCTACGACGATGACATGATCGGACAGGTCAAGGCGGCGGTGGGCAAGCGCGGCCTCAAGGTCAACCCCGATACGCAGATGCTTGAAGACGTCACCGACCTGGTGTTCATCGAGCACTACATGCTCGGCTTTGCCCGGGCCAAGCCGGATTACGACGAGGCCAAATGGCTGGACATCGTGCGCAAGACCTGGAAGAAAATGTCGGATCGCGGCCACGCCTTTGCCACCGGTGGCGGCATCACGCTGCCGGCGGCGCTGGTGCCGCTGATTCTCAAGGCCATTGGCGCCTGAGTTACAGATCCAGCATCGATTGCACCTGAGGAGAAAACAACATGCAAGTCGGATTCATCGGTCTTGGCCTCATGGGCCGCCCCATGGCGCTGCATCTGGAAAAAGCCGGCCACACGCTGCATCTGTGGGCGCGCCGGCCGCAATCGCTGGCGCCCTTTGCTGCCGTCAATGCCACGACTCATGCGACGCCGGCAGAGGTGGCGAAGCACGCCGAGGTGGTCATCGTCATGGTCGCCGACGCGCCCGACGTGGAGGCCGTCTGCCTCGGTGAGCAGGGGCTGGCGACGGGTGCTGCGCCCGGCCTGATCGTGGCCGACATGAGCACCATTGCGCCGGATGCGGCGCGGCGCATCGGCATGCGCCTGGCCGAGCGCGGCATCGAGTTTGTCGATGCCCCGGTTTCGGGCGGCGAGAGCGGAGCGATCAATGCCGCACTGACCATCATGGCCGGCGGCAAGCCGGAGGTATTCGAGAAGTTGAGGCCGCTGTTCGAGAAGATGGGCAAGTCGGCAACCCTCATCGGCGGCAGCGGCGCGGGGCAGGTGGCCAAGGCCTGCAACCAGATTCTCACCGGCGTCGGCGTCATGGCGGTGGCCGAGGCCTTCAATTTCGCACGCAAGAGCGGCGTCGACCCGGCCCGGGTGCGGGAGGCGCTGCTGGGTGGTTTTGCCTACTCCAAGATCCTGGAGAACCACGGCCAGCGCATGCTGGACAGGAATTTCAATCCGGGATTCAAGGCCTGGATGCACCAGAAGGATCTGCGCATCGTCATGGAAGAGGCGCATCGTCTGGGCCTGATGCTGCCCTCGGCGGCAGCGACGGCACAGGTGTTCAACGCCATGGTCGGCTGCGGCATGGGCGAGAATGACTCGGTCGCGGCCTTGAAGCTGCTGGAGAAGATGAGCGGTCCGGAGTAGTCGCCGTGCAAGTCGGCTTCATCGGTTTCGGCGCCATGGGTGGCCCGATGGCGGAGCATCTGCTGCGCGCCGGACACGCCCTGTCGGTCTGGTCACGGCGCCCGGAATCGGCTACGGCTCTGGTCGAGCAGGGCGCTGTGCGGCAGGCGTCGCCAGCCGCAGTGGCGCGCCATGCCGGGATTGTCTTTACCAATGTCACGGGCAGCGCCGACGTCGAACAACTGGCCTTCGGCGCGGAGGGACTGGCCGCGGGATTTGTGCCGGGCAGCCTGCATGTGGACTTCTCCACCATTGCGCCGGCGGCCGCGCGCCGCATCGCGGAACGTTATGCGAAGCAGGGCGTTGACTTCGTCGATGCGCCGGTTTCGGGCGGCAGCGGTGGCGCGCAGAACGCCACGCTGGCCATCATGTGGGGCGGCAAGGCGGAGCTTGCGCCACGTCTGCGGCCGCTCTTCGACGTGCTGGGCAAGACCATTGTGCATGCCGGCGAGGCGGGCGCCGGACAGGTGGCCAAGGCCTGCAACCAGATGGTCATGGTGGCTGCGATCGAGGCCACGGCCGAAGCGGCGCGACTGGCGGCGGCTTCAGGTGTCGACTTCAGCAAAGTCAGGGCCGCCATGCTCGGCGGCTCGGCCGGCTCACGGGTGCTGGAGGTGTTCGGCGGCCGCATGGCGCTGCGGGATTTTGCGCCGGGTGTCGAGGCGCGCCTGCACCACAAGGACTATGCGCTGCTGATGGACGAGGCGACCCGGATCGGCGCAGCCCTGCCGGTCTCCGCCGCGGTATGGCAGCAACTGAATGCATTGATGGGGCAGGGCCGGGGCAACAACGACAGCGCTTCGCTGCTGCGGGTGCTGGAAGCTTGCGACGGCAAGGGTCAGGCGGGATGAACAGCGGTTCGCTGGCCATCGCACACAAGACAGCTTCACTCGAACTCAACGCGATTTTCGAGAATGCCACGGTCGGCATTCTTTTTAGCCGGAACCGCCGTCTGGTCCAGGCCAATCGCCTGTGTGCCGAAATGTTCGGTTACGCGCTGGATGAGTTCATCGACCAACCGGCGCTGATTCTCTTTCCCGATCACGAAACATACTCTGCTCTGGGACGCGAGGCCGAGCCGGTTCTGGCCGCCGGGCACCCGTTCCGCACCGAGACCCGGCTCAAGCACAGGGACGGCAGCCTGTTCTGGTGCCGTGTTTCGGCCAAGGCGGTGGACCCCGAGCAGCCGCGGGATGGAACCTTGTGGATCATCGAGGACATCGCCCAGGATCGCTTGATGATTGAAGCGCTGGAACGCAGCACGCGCGAGATGTCGGCGATTCTGGATACGGCGTCGGCCGGCATCGGAGTGGTGCGGAACCGGGTTTTCGTACGCTGCAACCGCCGTTTCGAAGAAATATGCGATCTGCCGGCCGGATCCCTGGTGGGCCGCTCCGCCCGCTGGCTGTTCGCCAGCGACGAGGAATTTCAGCGCGTCGGCGAACAAGTCTATGCCGAGTTCGCCGCCGGCGCGGTGCATCGTCGCGAACAGCCGTATCTGCGCCACGACGGCAGGTCGATCTGGCTGCGCATCAGCGCCAGATCGTTTGATGCGGCAAACCCGCACACGGGTTCGGTCTGGCTGATCGAAGATTTCACGGCGACGCACGAGGCCGAACAGCGGGCGCAGCAGGCCTTTGACGAACAGCAGACGATCTTCGACAACGCCGCGGTGGGCATCCTGTTCGTCCGCGACGGCATGGTGCAGCGCTGCAACCGCCGGCTGGCGGAGATCTTCGGCTACCGTCTCGAGGAACTGGCGGGGCGTTCAACGCGCGTGTTCTTTCTCAACGAAGATGACTACCAGCGTGATGGCGCCGCGGCTGCTCCGCTGGTCATGACCGGCGGAACATACATCGGCGAGACCAGGGTGCGGCACAAGGACGGCCATGCATTCTGGGTACGCACCACCGGGCGCAAGGTTGCCGGCCAGACCGGCAGTATCGACGTGACATGGATTTTCGAGGATGTCACCGAGCGCCATCAGGCGCAGGAGGCGCTGCTGCGCGTCCATGACGAACTCGAGCAGCGGGTGGTGGAACGCACCGCCGAGCTCGCCAGCGCCAACTCCCAACTGCAGGCCGAGGTGTTCGAGAGGATGCAGGCCGAGCAGCGCATCTGGCACATCGCCCACCATGACGGCCTCACCGGCCTGCCCAATCGCACCCTGCTGCACGACCGCCTGCAGCAGGCCCTGGGGCAGGCGCAGCGCGGCCAGCATCGCGTCGCGGTGATGTTTCTCGACCTCGACCGCTTCAAGAGCGTCAATGACACCCTGGGGCACGCCATCGGCGACGAACTGCTGAAGCACGTGGCGGATCGCCTGAAGGCCGTGGTGCGGGCAGTGGATACCGTATCGCGCCTCGGCGGTGATGAGTTTGTCATCGTGCTGCACGAGGTGCTTTCGCCCGATGATGCGGTACAGGTGGCGGAGAAAATCATCGGCGCCATGGCTCCGGCGGTGACCATCGACAACCACCGGCTGAGCACCACGCCGTCGATCGGCATCAGCATCTTTCCCGATGACGGCGACGAAGTATTCGCCCTCATGAAGAACGCCGACACGGCGATGTATCACGCCAAGTCGATGGGCCGCAACAATTTCCAGTTCTATGCGCGACAGATGAACGAGCAGGCCTCGCGTTCGTTTGCGCTGGAAAGCCGGCTGCGCCAGGCGGTCGATGCAAAGCAGCTGCTGTTGCACTATCAGCCCCTTATCGACTGGCCGCAGCGCGCTGTTTGCGGCATCGAAGCGCTGCTGCGCTGGAACGATCCCGAGCAAGGACTCATCGAGCCGGGCGGGTTCATTCCGCTGGCGGAGGATACCGGGCTGATCGTGCCGATCGGTGAATGGATGCTGAGCCAGGCGCTGCAGCAGAATCGCATCTGGCAGCAGGAGGGACGGCCGCTGCTGCCCGTCTCGCTCAGCCTCTCGCCGCGCCAGTTCAGGCACAAGGACCTGGTCGGGATGCTGCGCCGCGCACTGACGGATACCGGGCAACCGGGGCGCCTGCTGGAACTGAAGATCACCGAAGCGGCACTGATGCACGACATCGAGGAAACCCGCGCCAGACTCGAGGAAATTGACGCCATGGGCATACGGCTGGCAATCGACGAATTCGGCACCGGCTATTCGAGCCTGAGCCAGCTCAAACGCCTCCCCGTGCGCGCGCTGCAAATTGACCGGAGTTTCGTGCGCGACCTGACGGTCGATGCCGACGCTGCCGCCATTGTGGCGGCGATCATCGGCCTGGCCAAGAATCTGGGGCTGGCCACCCTGGCCGCGGGCGTGGAAAACCGCCAGCAGTTGGAAGCACTGCTCGGACTCGGCTGCCAGCAGTTTCAGGGCCGGCTGTTTTCGCTGCCGCTGCCGCCCGCCGGGGTCGATGCGATCTTCCGTCCGGCGCTGGCACAGGACCCTCAGGCATAATGCAGGCCTCGATTCACACACTTCCTGGAGCACAGCAATGAGTCAGATCACCACGGCCAGCGGCCTTGTCATCGAAGAACTGCTTGTCGGCGACGGTGCCGAAGCCAGCGCCGGACAGACGGTTTCCGTGCATTACACGGGATGGCTTACCAACGGCGCCAAGTTTGATTCGAGCAAGGATCGCAACGAGCCCTTCGAGTTCCCGCTCGGCGGCCGGCACGTCATTGCCGGCTGGGACGAAGGCGTCGTCGGCATGAAGATCGGCGGCAGGCGCAAACTGACCATTCCGCCGGCTCTCGGCTACGGCGCGCGCGGCGCCGGCGGCGTGATTCCGCCCAATGCGACACTGGTATTCGAAGTGGAACTGCTCGGGCTCGATTGAATTGGGAAAACTCAAGCGGCCACGGCGGCAAGCAGGATTTTCCGGTTGAAGCGGCCATGAGCTTCTACCTGCCATCCCGTCTGCCGAACGTCGGCACCACGATCTTTACCGTGATGTCGAAGCTTGCCGCGGAACACGGCGCGATCAACCTGTCGCAGGGCTTTCCCGACTTCTCGCCCGCGCCGCGCCTGCTGGAGCGCGTCAGCCATCACATGGCGGCCGGCGCCAACCAGTACCCGCCCATGGCCGGAGTGCCTTCGTTGCGCGAAGCCATAGCCGAAAAGGTGGCGCGGCTTTACCTCGCCACCTATGATGCGGAAACCGAGATCACGGTGACGGCCGGGGCGACCCAGGCCATCTACACCGCCATCGCGGCCTGCGTCCGTCCCGGCGACGAGGTGATCGTATTCGCGCCGGTGTATGACTCCTATGTTCCCGGCATAGAACTCAACGGCGGCCATGCCGTGTACGCTCACCTGCGTTTTCCCGAGTTCAAGCCCGACTGGAGTGAAGTGCGCGCCCTCATTACGCCGCGCACGCGCATGATCATCATCAACTCGCCGCACAACCCCAGCGGTTCGGTATGGTCGGCGGACGACATGGCGATGCTGGAAACCCTGGTCAGGGACACCAAGATCGTCGTCGTCAGCGACGAGGTTTATGAGCACGTGGTGTTCGACCGGCAGGATGGCGAAAGTCGCATCCGGCACGAAAGCGTGACCCGCTATCCCGGCCTGCGCGAGCGCAGCTTCGTCATCTCCAGTTTCGGCAAGACCTATCACGTCACCGGCTGGAAGGTCGCCTACTGCCTGGCATCGCGCGCCCTGATGAACGAGTTTCGCAAGGCGCACCAGTTCATCGTATTCACTGTGCATCACCCGGCGCAGCTCGCGCTGGCTGATTTCATGCGTGAGCAGCCGCAGTTCGCCGACGAACTGGCAAGTTTCTACCAGGCCAAACGCGATTTTTTCCGCCAGCAGCTGGCAGGCTCGCGCTTCGTCCTGCTGCCCTGCGCCGGCACCTATTTTCAGCTGGCAACGTATGCGGCGATCAGCGACGAGCCGGACCGGAGCTTTGTCCAGCGCCTGACGAAAGACCACGGCGTCGCCGCGATTCCCGTTTCAGCTTTCAATCCCGATGGCGAGGACAGGCGCGTGATCCGCTTCTGCTTCGCCAAGAACGAAAGCACGCTGGCGGCAGCCGGGGAACGCCTGCGGGCACTGTGATCGGCCTTCCCCGCCAGGGGCTTTCTTAACCACGGCGACACGGCGCAAGGCAAATGCCTCAATCTTGCCAATGACTTTCGCCGTGTCGCCGTGCCCGCCGTGGTAAATGCTTTTTCCATAAAAAAGACCCGATGCCTTTTGGGCATCGGGTCTGAAACCAGCCCTTTTGCGGGGCCGGAGGAGGAGACGGTAAAAAGTCGCTTAGGCGGCTTTCTTGGCCTTCGGCGCGGCGTTGCTGCCGACGGCCTTGACGGTCGCGGTGGTGGCGGCAGCGACATTGGCTTCAGCGATTTCGGCAACTTGCTTGGCGGCCTTGGTCATGCTGTCGTAGGCCGAGTTGGCGGCGGCAATCGCCGACTTCACGGCGGCTACGGCGACGTCCGAACCAGCCGGGGCGTTCTTGACGGCCTTGTCGAGGGCGGAGGATACATTCTTGTTGATTTCGGAAAACTGGCCTTCGACGACCTTGGACAGTTCTTCCTGAGTCTGGGTGGCAATCTCATACACGCTGCGCGAGTAGGCAACGGCCTTTTCAACAGCGGGCTGGGCCAGCGTGGTTTGCATGGCGATCAGTTGCTGCACGTCCTTGACGCCGAGCAGCGCCTTGGCGCTGGCAACGCTGTCTTCGAGGATGGCGCGGGCGGTATTGAGGTTCAGTGCGGCAAGGCGCTCGGCGCTGGCGAAAGCCGTATTGGCAATGGTCAGCAGGGTTTCTACGCTGGCCTTGTTGGCGCTGGCGAATTGTTCGGTGGTGGCGTTGATGGTGGCGTTCATGGTGATCTCCTGGATTAAGTTGGTATCGAAACGGTTGTCGGATGTCGAATCTTTATTCGTTCACCTCTATTCACCGAGGCGATGTTGCACTGCATCATGGATCGTATTATAGGAGTGAATTTCGCCCTGTCAAGACTTTTTTGGTGCAATGCAACAATAAATCGTTTAGAGCCAGATAACACTATTTAAACAATGTATTGGGAAATAGAAAAAGGCCCCGCAGGGCCTTTGATGGTGCAATGCGCAATGCGCTTCAGCAGTTGCCGAACAGGGGCTTGCGCTTTTCCATGAATGCCGCCATGCCTTCCTTCTGGTCGGCCAGGGCAAACGTCGAATGGAAGCTGCGGCGCTCGAACAGCAGACCTTCCTGCAGGCCGGATTCGTAGGCGCGATTGACCGATTCCTTGATCATCATTGCCACCGGCAGCGAAAAGCCGGCGATGGTTGCCGCCGCCGCCAGGGTTTCCTCGAGCAGTTTGTCGGCGGCGATGATGCGCGCCACCAGACCTGCACGCTCGGCTTCCTGGGCATCCATGAAGCGGGCGGTGAGACACATGTCCATGGCCTTGGCCTTGCTCACGGCGCGCGGCAGGCGCTGCGTGCCGCCGGCGCCGGGAATGACGCCGAGCTTGATCTCGGGCTGGCCGAACTTGGCGGTGTCGGCGGCGTAGATCATGTCGCACATCATCGCCAGTTCGCAGCCGCCGCCCAGCGCGAAACCGGCAACCGCGGCAATGATCGGCTTGCGGCAACGGGCGATGCGATCCCAGTTGCGGCTGATGTAATTCGCCTTGTAGACATCGATGAAGTTCCAGCCGGCCATGGCACCGATGTCGGCGCCGGCAGCAAAGGCCTTTTCCGAGCCGGTGATGACAATGCAGCCGATATCGGCATCGGCCTCGAAGCCGTCGAGGGCGGCGCCGATCTCGTCGACCAGGCTGTCATTGAGTGCGTTGAGTGCCTTGGGCCGGTTGAGCGTGATCAGGCCGACCCTGGCGCGGCTTTCGACCATGATGTTTGCGTAATTCACTGCGCTGCCTCCTGTCGCGGGGTGGTGATGTTCTGTTCGCCTTTCAGCAGCGGAACGATGGCGGCAGCCGGGCGCGGCGGCGATGCGGCGGCGGCGTCCTTGTTCTTCGGCTGGATCACCGCGCGCACGCGCTCGCCGCTGCCCGGCTGGGCGCGGGTGCCGTTGGCGCCGCTGGTGACAAAGTACTTTTCGGTTCTGGCGTCATAGGAGATGAACTGGCCACGGACTTCGTCGAGGCCGCTCTTGACCCGGGCGTGATTGAAGAACTCGGTTTTTTCCGCTCGGGCATCATGCTCGATGCGCTCGCCTTCGCCCTCGACGTATTCGTCAAGACCTTCGCGCTTCTGCCGGAAGCGCGGCGGTACGCTGGCGCTGCCGGTGGCGACGCCGCGTTGATAACCGTCGTCGTCCTGGGTAACGACGATACGCTCGGCGCGGATGACCAGCGTGCCCTTGACCAGTTGCACATTGCCTTCGAAGGTCTGCACCTTCTTCACGTCATCGACCGAAACCCGGTCGGCTTCAATGGTGACCGGCTTGTCGCGGTCGGCTTTTTCCGCTCTCGCCCCCGCTGCGGCAAGCATGGCGCAGGCAATGCCGGCAGTCGCGGCGAGTCTGAGAAAATGTTTCATGGTGTCTCGGTCCGGTTGCGATGGAGGGTGCCGGTCACGCGGCCGCGCAGGACCGTGATGCCGGATCGGTTGTCGATGTCGAGCCCGCTGCCTTTCATGAAGCTCCTGCCCCGGGTAATGACGACCGGATCGCTGCTGCGTCCCTTCTCGTCATCGGGAAAGACTTTCAGCGTCCGGGTTTCAATCACCGTGGGCGGCGAGTCGCCGGCTGCGCCGTGACGAATCACCCGCACATCGTCGACCAGGTCGACTTCCTTGCCGTCCTGGCCGACATAAGCCATGCGCGCCGTTATTTCCGAGGGCGGTTGCTGGTGATAGGTGATGTGCGGCGTGGTGACTACCGTGGTGTCGTCATCGGCGTAATGCAGCAGCTTGTCGGCGACAAGGGTATGTTGCAGCTTGCCTTCGGGGTCGAAGCGACGCACCTCGAAGCGCTCGACCCAGTAGTCGGGATCATGCCGCAGCGGACCGCGCGGACTGTCGCCCTGGATGACGCGGTTGAGCCAGAAGGTGAGCGCGGCCAACAGCACCAGCATGGCCAGCGGGAACAGCGAGGCGGCACGGTCCTTCATTGGTCTGCCGCCGGGCCGCCCCAAGGCAGACCCGCCAAAAACCCGCGAGCGCCGCGAGCCGTAGTCACCCCTTCTCGTGGAGAAGGGGCGGGGAATAAGTTGTTCATGCCAGGTATTCGGCCATCGCCGCATCCCATTTGCCCTGGGCGCGCAGAATGAGGTCGCAGACTTCGCGCACCGCGCCGCGGCCGCCGCCTTTGCTCGCAACGTAATCGACGCGGGAGAGAACTTCGTCGTGGCCGTCCGCCACCGTGGCGGAAAAGCCGCTGGCGCGCAGGATGGGCAGATCGACGACATCGTCGCCCATGTATCCGGTCTGGGCCAGCTCGATCCGGCGCTGCGCCGCAAGTTGGCAGAGCAGGCCGCGCTTGTCGGCGACGCCCATGTGCAGTTCGGTTACGCCGAGATTCGCGGCACGCTGTTCCAGCGCGCGCGAACTGCGCCCGCTGATGATGGCCACCTCGACGCCGGCCTGCTGCAACATCTTCAGGCCGTGACCGTCGAGGCTGGAGAAGGCTTTCATCTCTTCGCCCTGCGGGCTGAAGTAGAGCGTGCCGTCGGTGAGCACGCCGTCGACGTCGAATCCCATCAGGACGAGGCGGGCGGCTTTGCTCATGGCCTGTGTCGCGGCCCGGCTCATCAGACGACTTTCGCCCGGAACAGGTCGTGCATGTTGAGCGCACCGCACAGCGCGCCGGTGTCATCCGTCACCAGCAGCTGGTTGATCTTGCCGGCTTCCATCATTTCGACCGCCTCGACGGCGAGACGACGCGCGCCGATGCTGCGCGGATGGCGCGTCATGACCTCGGCCACCGGGGTTGCGCGCAGGTCGCCGTAACGCTCCATGGCGCGGCGCAGGTCGCCGTCGGTAAAGATGCCGGTAATGTTGGCAGCGGCATCGAGCACCACCGCCATGCCCATGCCGCCGCGCGTCATGGCGGCCAGCGCGACGGGCACCGAAACCGTTTCGGCCAGCGTCGGTACGTCGCTTTGCATGACATCGCCGACGTGGGTCAGCAGCTTGCGCCCCAGCGCGCCGCCGGGGTGGGAACGGGCGAAATCGGAGGCCGAAAAGCCGCGCGCGTCGAGCAGGGCGACGGCAAGCGCGTCGCCGAGGGCCAGCGCCGCGGTGGTGCTGGCGGTCGGCGCCAGGTTGAGCGGGCAGGCTTCCTGGTCGACGCGGGCGTCGAGATGGATATCGGCTTCCTGCGCCAGCGAGGACGTCTCGTTGCCGGTGATGGCGATCAGCTTGCCGCCCAGGCGCTTGACCAGCGGCACAATCAGCAGCAGTTCGTCGTTTTCGCCGGAGTTGGAAATGGCGATCAGCACATCGTCGCGGGTGATCATGCCGAGATCGCCGTGCACGGCCTCCGCGGCGTGGACGAAATAGGCGGGGGTGCCGGTACTGGCAAAGGTGGCGGCCAGTTTGCGGGCAATATGACCGGACTTGCCTATGCCGCTGACCACCACGCGACCGCGGCTGTCAAGGATCAGTGCCACCGCTGCACTGAATTCGCTTCCAAGCCGGCGCGCCAGCGCGGCCACCGCCGCCGCTTCGATTTCCAGCACCTGGCGGCCCATGACCACGGCGCGATCAGCATCATGGAGGCGAGCCGCAGGAAAAGATTCGGATGACTGGGTGACTTGGTTCATCGCGGGCTGGCGTTTATCATGGAGCCAAATTATAGCAACCGCGCCGGCTTATCCTGCTCGCTCTCTTCTGCCCTGTCTGTTCCATGACCGAGACCCTGCCCCTCATTCTTTTGCTGCTCGCCGCCGCTGTCGTCGTCGTCGTGATCTTCCGCATGCTCGGCCTGCCGCCGATCATGGCTTACCTGCTGGTGGGCGCGGCGCTGGGGCCGAACGCCGCGGGCTGGGTGCCGGACACGGCGCAGACGCGGCATCTCGCCGAATTCGGCGTGGTGTTCCTGATGTTCAGCATCGGCCTCGAGTTTTCGCTGGCGCGGCTGTACAGCATGAAGCGCATTGTTTTCGGCCTCGGCCTGCTGCAGGTGCTGGTCACCGCACTGCTGGCCACCCTGCTCGCCCGGCTGGCCGGCATTCCGTGGCTGGCGGGGATCGCGCTGGGTGGCGCACTGGCGATGTCGTCGACCGCCATGCTCTCCAAGCTGCTGACCGAGCGCGGCGAACTGGATGCGCCGCATGGTCGCGAAGTGATCGGCGTCCTGCTGTTCCAGGACATCGCCGTGGTGCCCCTGCTGGTGCTGATCCCGGCGCTGTCGCAACCCATCGAAGTGATGGCCGGGGCTTTGCTGCTGGCCGCCGTCAAGGCCTCCGTGCTGCTGACGCTGGTGCTGTTCATCGGGCAGCGCGCGCTGTCGGCCTGGTTCCATCTGGTGGCACGCAGAAAATCCGCCGAGCTTTTCATGCTGAATGTGCTGCTGATCACCCTCGGCCTCGCCTGGCTCACCGAACTGGCCGGCCTGTCGCTGGCGCTGGGCGCCTTCACCGCCGGCATGCTGATCGGCGAAACCGAATACCGCTATCAGGTGGAAGAAGACATCAAGCCCTTCCGCGATGTCCTGCTGGGCCTGTTTTTCGTCGCCATCGGCATGCGCCTCAACGTGCCGCAGATCATCGGCCAGTGGCCGCTGGTGACCGGCATCCTGGTGGCACTGGTGGCGCTCAAGCTGATTGTGGTCGGCGTCTTTTCGCGACTGCTGGGCAGCCCGCCCGGCACCGCGCTGCGCAGCGGCCTGTGGCTGTGCGCCGGCGGCGAATTCGGCTTCGTCATTCTCGCCCACAGCAGCGACGTGCATCTGCTGGCCGCCGCCACGCTGCAACCGGTGCTGGCGGCAATGGTGCTCTCGCTCATGCTGGCGCCGCTGGTGGTGCATTTCTCCGATCGTCTGGTATTTCGCTTCGTCGCTTCGGAATGGCTGCTGCGCTCGATGCAGTTGACCCAGCTCGCGGCACAGTCGCTGGGTTCCGACAAGCACGCCATACTTTGCGGCTACGGCCGCACCGGCCAGCATCTGGCGCGCTTCCTCGAAGCCGAAGGAGTTTCCTTCATGGCCCTCGATCTCGACCCGGAGCGCGTACGCGAAGCCAGCATGGCCGCCGAATCGGTCTCCTACGGCGATTCGTCGCGCAAGGAAACCCTGCTTGCCGCCGGCTTGTCGCGAGCCAGCGTGGTCATCATCACCTTTGCCGACATCGACGCCGCGCTGCGGGTGATCCATCGCGTCAGGCAATTGCGCCCCGATGTCGCCATCGTGTCGCGCGCAAGAGAGCAGGACGACGTCGAAAAGCTCTACGCCGCGGGCGCCGCCGAAGTCGTGCCGGAGGCCCTCGAATCCAGCGTGATGCTGGCCACCCACGCGCTGGCCCTGTCGGGCATACCGATGCACAAGGTGATCAAGCGCCTGCGCGAGATGCGCGAACAGCACTATGCCCTGCTGCGCGGCTTTTTCCACGGCGCCACCGATGCCGGCGCCCATCTCGCCGACGCCGACCAGCCGCGCCTGCATGCGGTGACCCTGGCGCCCGGCAGCGCTGCGATCGGCCGCCGCATCGGCAAAATCGATTTGGCAAAAGTCGGCGCCGGCATCGGTGGCGCCGTGGAA
>Ga0194037_1000190_pt1 | contig 47402 bp, 45 predicted proteins | sample JunL306m_MetaG_FD_148653 | JGI IMG/M metagenome (GOLD analysis project Ga0194037, IMG submission 148653) | Anoxic zone freshwater microbial communities from boreal shield lake in IISD Experimental Lakes Area, Ontario, Canada - Jun2016-L304-6m | ecosystem: Environmental > Aquatic > Freshwater >... | reverse complement strand
CGGTCTCGCGAGGCACTCGCACCCGCTGGTCCGATTGCCGCCGGGTTTCCTGTTGCTGTGGTTCAACAGGCTGCTGTAACGCCGGCATCTGCTGCAAATCCAGAAATACCGGAGCCTTGGGAGGTTCTTGCCGGATCTGCGAAAAATAATGGAATACGGCCAGCCCCCCCGCATGCAGCAGCAGGGAGACGATAATCAGATACAGAAAGTGTTTTTCCATGTATTGATCAGACATGGAATGTGATCGTTTCAATATGTGGCATGGCAGTAGTCATTTCAGCCGGAAGAAGGGATGACTTGAACAACCTCACGGACGTACTCGCGCTGAAGGTCAGTCTGATAAACGGTTTCTTTTCGCAGAAAAGCCATGATCTCCTTCAGACTCTCCAGAATAGTAGGCTCCGCCCTGGGAAGCTCCTTAGGATCAATCTCCAGTGTAATGGTACTCTGATAGTCGCTGTTACTCAGATGATTGAGGAAACGGGTCAGCGGCAGGATACCACGCCCCGGCAACAGGTGTTCCCGCCCATTACCGTAGTCGGAGAAATGAATGTTACGGATGCGACCCGATTCATAAAACAGGAAAAAATCATTGATGAAGTTTGTATGCCCGGATCCCATGTGCGTGCAGTCAAACGTCATGAAGAGATTATGTTCATGGATGAATTCAATCATTCGTTGCGGTCTTGAAAGAATATAAGGATTAATCCTGTAATCACCGCCCCAGGGCATATTCTCAAGGGTTATGATCACCTTTCCGTCCATTCCGATCTCTTTTTGAAAGTCACGGATCTTGTGAAGCCAGCGCCAGAAAGCAATTTCCAGCCTCATCCAGGAGGGGGGGTGAAAATTAACCAGCGGGATTCCGCATTCGGCCGCAAGATCAACACATCGTTTAAGGCAGTCTGTCTGGTCACCCCATCCGTCCAGCATCATGAACGGTGAATGAATGGAGTGAATGGTCGCAATCTCCTGCAACGAGCGGATCAGCTTGCCTGGATTCACTCCGACAAAATCCTGGTTGATGATCAGCTCGACTCCGTCAAAGCCCGATTCAGCCGCCAGTTCAAAGACCTTCCGGAGGGGGAGTGTGAAAAGACATCCGGTCGAAAGAGAAATCAGCATGGGGGGCTACTCCCTGTTGCCGCAATGTGAAACATCATCAGCTTTCCGGGCAGTCATGAACATCCCGGGCCAGGAAACGCCTCATTTCTTCCGATGGCGGAGCAGTCAACTTTGAAACAACCACCATGACAATCATCACCAGCGGCGCTCCGATAAAAGCGGATGAAGTGACCGGAAACAGCTGGGAGATGAAAGGCAGCGCGTCATGCTGAAGCAGCGGCGCAAAAGAGATCACCATCCCCGTCAGCATACCGCTGATCACACCGGCTGAATTGGCACGGTACCACCAGATTCCCAGCAGAAAGGCCGGAAAAATGGTATTGCCGGCCAGTGCAAAGGCAAAAGCGGCAATTTCGGCGATCATCCCCCACGGTTTAAGGGTCAGCACCGTAACGACAACAGCCATTATCAGAAAAAAACCTTTTGCTGCAAAAATCTTGTCTCTCTCCGAAGCATCCGGGCGAATCAGGCGAGGATAGATATCGTACGAAAACGATGCAGCGCCACTCAGCAAAAGAGCCGCCGAAGCGGAAAAAGCAGCGCTCATGCCACCCGCCGCCAGAAGACCGATTAACCACACCGGTAATCCTCCCAGACCGGCCGCAGTCAACACGACCATGTCGGCCGCACTGTTATCGCCGGCATTGAATGGAATGTTGTTCTGCGCTTCAAAAAGACGGGCCAGCACTCCGTAGGCCGGCGCCGACCAGTAGATCAGGGCAATAAAAAACAACCCCCACACCACACCCCAACGGGCATCGCGGATACCGGGCACCGCGTAAAAACGGGAAAGCACATGCGGCAGCCCTGCGGTTCCGAACATGAGCGAGAAGCAGAGCGCCAGCCATTGAAACAGGGTGGTGTTACAAAATGGTTCGGACCAGGCAAAGCCGAACTGCTTATAAAGGACGTCGATGGCCGCTCCGTAGCCGAACTGGGGCAGTATCCAGAAATATCCCAGCTTGCGGGTCAGATACATCAGAGGCAGAATGAAGGTGGTGATCAGCACGAAATACTGCAGTTGCTGGTTACGGGTAGCGCCCAGCGTACCTGAAACTACTACGAACGACACCAGCAGCAGGGCACCGACTATGACTGCCGGCACATAAGCGATGTCGAACAGCCAGGACACCAGCAGAGCAATACCCCGAAACTGCGCCACACTGTAGATAATGGTAATGATGATCAAAATGACCGCCGCCAGAGTGCGGGCAGCGTCAGACTCATAGCGGAAGCCGATGAAATCGGAGGCGCTGAATTTCCCGAAACGCCTGATCTGGGTAGCCATCAGAACCAGCAGCAGGACATAGCCGCCGGTCCACCCCAGCACGAAGGCCATCGCATAATAGCCCTTCAGGTAAAACATGCCCGCCAGACCGAGAAAGCTGGCCGCACTCATCCAGTTACTGGCAATGGCGGCTCCGATGCCGATCCGTCCGGTGTAGACACCACTCAGACCATAGTCTGATGTAGTGCCGGCGCGGTGGCGCAGTCCTGAAATGATGAAAACCGCGAATAGAGCGACTACGATGGCAAGCGGTAATACGCGTATTGAAGTGTATTCCATTTATTCGTCCTCCCCGCTGGCCGGTCTTACACGAAAACGGAGCGAACCATCCAGACTGCTGGCACTCGCCGCATGGCGGTCCATCCATACGTTGAACAGAATGCAAAGAATTATGAACCAGAGAGGCAGAAACTGACCGGTCAGCCAGAAATGGATCGGCAGATTAAAAAAGGTCAGGTCATCGAGTAGAAGTGCGGAATAGGTTACCTCCAGCAGATATATGAAGATCTGGGAGCCGATAATGGCAATCAGCCAGCCTGCCAGAATTAACGTGATGACACGAATTTCTCCCCGCATGGTCGCGCCGCGAGGTCTGAAAAAGCTGACATCCTTTTCTGGTGACGAATCATTCATGGTTTACCCCGCGCTCTCGTTTTTTCTATAATGAACATGGTATATCTGCTTACCCTCTTCCAGAAAACGCCGCATATACTTTGACAGAGGATATCCTTCCAGAATGTGGCGGTATCTGTCGCCCCCCAGCACATTGTCAAAACCATCCTGCTGTGTCATGAATTCCGACACATCCAGACCATAATCTTCAAAATCCGTGGCAAAATAGAAATCGGCTCCCGGTCGCATGAAGCGGGAAAGCCAGGCAACGAACGTGGTGTTGACCAGACGGCGCTTGCGATGCCGCATCTTTGGCCACGGGTCGGGGCAGTTGATAATTACCGTCCGAAGCGTACCGGGGAGAATACAGGCCTCGATAAAACTGCGTGCCTCGGCCCTCAGGACCCGAACGTTGCAAAGCCCTGCCTTATCGATCCGCCTGCTGGTCTTGAGGCAACCCTTATTGTAAAAATCAAGGGCGATAAAGTTCCATTCGGGATGCAACGCAGCCATCTGAACCACAAAATCACCCACGCCGCAACCGATTTCAAGAGCCAGTGGCTGGTCGTCTCCAAATATATCACTCCACAGCGGTGCTGGTTCAGTATCCTTCCAAGGCAGGAACGAGGCGGATTTGATAGGGATCAGCATGAACTATCCTTTGGTAAAATTATGCAACCATAGCATATCTTGCGGGTTGACGGGAGGGGTTTTATTCTGTGGCAGAACACCGGGTACCGGATATATCCGACATCAATTCGCGATGGACGCAGCAATGAAGCTATGCTATGTAAACATCCTGTTATTTTTGTTCCGGAGACCATATTTCTCGCATAGTCAACGTTTGCAGCTTTATGAAAGGAAATCAATTGAATAACAGTATAGTTGCGAAATCAGATGTGCGACTGCTGGTAGCAGAAGATAATCCTTTTAATGTTGAACTTATCAAGATCATGCTTGACTCGCTGGAATATCCCGAAGCAGTGTTCGTAACCACCGGAAGGCAGGCATGTGAGGCATGTAACGTGCAACAGTACGATCTGATACTGATGGATTGCAATATGCCGGAAATGGATGGGTATGAGGCAACCCGCCATATTCGGACTCTCGAAAGCTCCGTTTCCTCCATGCTCTGCCATCGGCCGAGCATTATCATTGCCATGACCGGGGATTCCATGCCGGACAATCAAGAGGAGTGCCGTAAGGCCGGTATTGATGATTTTTTGCCAAAGCCGTTCACAATACAACATTTTAAAAATGTGCTGCAACGCTGGTTACCGGAATCAGACTGATCATACCTTCAAAAACAGGTGGCTGGACATGGTTGTGAACATACGTACGACAGACACACCAGGGAGTGGCGGGCAACCGGACGCGGTTGACTGGAGCGTGCTTGAGACTCTGAATGTGCTTCAGAAAGCGGGAAAACCGAGTATCCGCAGAACGTTGATAACGGCTTATCTCACCACAGTACCGGGATTACTGGAACGCGCCGGGACGGCCGTCAACACCGCTGATGGAGCAGCATTGAGAAGTGCAGCCCATTCCATGAAGTCAAGCAGCATGGCCATAGGAGCAGTACTTTTCGGAAGAACCTGCGCAGAGCTTGAGCTACTGGGAAAATCGAACACCCTTGAAGATGCGCCGGCACTTTTGAGAAGGGCCGAAAGTGAACTCGACGCTACCTGTTCCGCCTTACGTGAAGCGCTGGAACCGGACGAGAGTGACGGAGTATGTAGTTTCTGACTGACATCACGGATTTATCAGGAGCAAAGGCATCTACCCATGAGTAATGAACAAAAAGAATTCTTCGGTAAAGTATTGGTCGTTGATGATGATTTCGCCGTTCGGATACTTGCCCACGAAACTCTGGAACAGGCAGGTTTTGAGGTAACTGTTGTCGATAACGGTCTTGACGCCATTGCCCTGTTTGACACATTCAACCCTGACATTATCCTTCTTGATGTAATGATGCCGGGCATGGATGGCTTCCAGACATGCCAGGAGATACGAAGTACGCCTGATGGCGCCGATGTGCCGATCCTGATAATGACAGGGCTTGATGATCTGGAGTCGATTACCGCAGCCTACCGGTCCGGCGCGACCGATTTTGTAACAAAACCTATTCAATGGCTGGTGCTCCCGTACCGGGTCCAATACTTGATCAGATCCGGCATGGCATATATCGAGCGGAAGCGGGCGGAAGAAAGGATCAAAGAGCTGGCCTTCTTTGACCAGCTGACAGGCCTGCCCAACCGCATCCTCCTGCTCGATCGCCTGACACAGGCCATGACCGCCAGTTCCCGTAACGGCAGTTACGGTGCGTTGCTGTTCATTGACCTCGACAATTTTAAAACGATTAACGACACACTTGGTCATGATATGGGTGACCTGTTGCTGCAGCAGGTAGCAGAGCGTCTGACTACATGTGTTCGTGCAGGTGATACCACAGCACGACTGGGTGGTGACGAATTTGTGGTCATGCTGGCGAACTTGAGTACCGACGAGAGAGCCGCCGCCAGCCAGACCGAAATTGTCGGTGATAAAGTTATTGCCACGCTCAACCAGCCTTATCTGCTAAGAGGAATTACGCACCACAACACACCAAGTATAGGTATAACCTTGTTTAACGGCCTTCAGGCAGAGATCGAGGTACTGTTGAGACAGGCTGACATAGCCATGTACAGATCAAAGGAGGCGGGGCGCAACACCGTGCGTTTCTTTGATCCGGAAATGGAGACTGTCGTGATGGAGCGTGCCGCCCTGGAAAAGGATCTGCGCAAAGCTGTTCAGGAGAGACAGTTCTTTCTCAACTATCAGGCTCAAATTGCTGATGGTCATCTGACGGGATCTGAAGCTCTGGTGCGCTGGCAACATCCTCAACGTGGCCTGATATCGCCTGCCGCATTCATTCCACTGGCCGAAGAGACCAGGCTGATTCTGCCTTTAGGCCGCTGGGTGCTGGAAACCGCCTGCGCTCAACTGGCCAAATGGGCTGACCGGCCAAAAATGTCCCATCTCACCGTTGCGGTGAATGTCAGCGCCCACCAGTTCCGGCAAGCCGACTTCGTGGATCAGGTAGTGGAGGTACTGCATACCACCGGCGCCAATCCGCAGCTACTAAAACTTGAACTGACGGAGAGTCTGCTGTTATCAAATGTAGAGGAGATTATCGAAAAGATGCTTGTTCTGAAAGCCAGGGGAGTGGGCTTCTCTCTGGATGATTTCGGTACCGGCTATTCCTCGCTATCTTACCTGAAACGGCTGCCGCTGGATCAGTTGAAGATTGACCAGTCATTCGTGCGTGACGTGCTCGTCGATCCCAACGATGCCTCCATTGCCAAAACGGTTATTGCGCTTGCCCGGAGTCTCGGTTTAGGTGTAACCGCAGTGGGGGTGGAAACCGAAGCGCAACAGGATTTTCTGGCCGGGTCAGGCTGTCATGCCTATCAAGGCTTCTTCTTCAGTCGGCCGCTGTCCGTTGAGAGCTTTGAGGCACTTGCGATGAGAGCATGACCAGACCTGCGATTTGTCCGTACTACCCCAACCGCAGGGAGACCGATCTGCCGTGCGCCTGCAGCCCTTCCAACTCCGCGATTCTGACAATTTCCGACCCCAGACGCTTCAATCCGCCTTCGGAGAAATAGACGATTGAGGATTTCTTGACAAAGTCATCCACCGAAAGCGGCGAGAAAAAGCGGGACGTACCGCCTGTCGGCAAGGTATGATTTGGACCGGCCAGATAGTCCCCGGCCGCTTCGGGTGTCCAGTGACCCATGAAGATGGCACCGGCATTGGTGATTCGAGGCAGGATGGCAAACGGATCGGCTACCGCCAGTTCCAGGTGTTCCGGCGCGATCCGGTTGGAGAATGCGATGGCTTCTTCAATGGTGTCCGACGCAATAACGGCACCGTATTTCTCCCACGAAGCACGGGCGATTGTCTCGCGTGAGAGGCATGACAGCTGGCGCTCCACCTCTGCTGCCACCTGTGCGCCGAAACGACGGTCAGTGGTTATGAGTATCGAGGATGCCAATTCATCATGTTCCGCCTGGGATAGCAGATCTGCTGCGATGTGCGCGGGATTTCCGCTACCGTCGCTTATTACCAGTATTTCGCTTGGCCCGGCAATCATGTCGATACCTGCCTGCCCAAAAACCAGCTTCTTGGCTGTTGCTACATAAATATTGCCCGGCCCGGTGATTTTGTCCACTTTCGGAACAGTCGCGGTACCGTAGGCAAGGGCCGCTATGGCCTGGGCCCCGCCGATGCGGAAGATGCGGTCAACACCGGAGAGGCCGGCTGCCACCAGTACATGAGGGTTGATCTCACCCCCCGGCGTAGGGACGACCATGATGATCTCTCCGACTCCGGCAACTTTGGCCGGAACGGCGTTCATGATTACGCTGCTGGGATAGCTGGCTTTGCCGCCAGGCACATAGATACCGACCCGCTCCAGCGGCGTTATCTTCTGCCCCAGCATGATATCCGGTTCTTCGGTCGAAAGCCAGGTCTGCTGCTTCTGCTTTTCGTGGAAGCGCCTCACCCGGTCGACCGCCAGCTTGAGGGCAGCGATATCATCGGCAGAAACCTTTGCAAAAGCGGCTTCAATCTCACGGGAGGAGAGCTCCAGTTCCGCCGGGGAGGCCGCCTCCAGACGGTCAAAACGCCTGGAAAACTCCAGTACGGCAGCATCACCCCGCCGGCGCACATCGGCAATAATATCGAGTACAACCTGTTCGACCTCACGACCGGCTTCTTCTCCCCGGGAGAGGATGGTGTCAAATTTCAGGCCGAAATCGGCATCGTTAATATCCAGGAAAAGCATGGTACAACTCCGGAAAATTACGTGGGTTTACTTGGCAAATCCTTTTGCACCTTTCAGATCCAGCTTTATCAAAACCGCCGCTTTTTCCAGGTCGGCATTGTATTCGCTGGCAACGACGTACGCCCCCTTCAGAAAAGCTTCCAGGCGCGTAGTGTAACTACTGAATTTGAGCTCGCCGTCGATGGTATGCCGGGCGAAATATTCGGCCAGATTACGCTGTGCCACGACCTCAGCCGCCCGGATGGCGGTAAGGCGCTTCTGTCCTGCTCCTTCCGCTTCGGTAACCGGATACCCTTCCCCATATGCCAGCGCCGCTCCCTGTGCAAAAGCTTCATTGTACTCCACTACCCCCGGCTGGGCAGTGTTGATGACCAGCCTGCTCTCGGCTAACCATACATCAAGCTTGGGAAAGGTGGGGACCGTTGCAGGAGAGGCCTTCTGACTGCGTGAGATTCCCGCATCGGGAGTTTTGTCAGTCGGAGCCGTGCAGCAGGCCGCCAGCCCGGAACAGATAATCACGCACGCAATTCGGATACTTCTCCGCATGATGCCCTCCCTTCGTCCGTCACAGGATTTCTTCCAGCCTCTTGATAATTTCTGATATCCGCTTGTGCCTGGTCTTCAGACTGGCCCGGTTGACAATCAATCTGGCGGTGATCTCGGCAATGGTTTCCACTTCAACCAGCCCGTTTTGCCGCATGGTCTCGCCGGTCGAAACCAGATCTACAATTCTCTCGGAGAGCCCTGCAAGCGGGGCCAGTTCGACTGAGCCGTAGAGCTTGATAATTTCCACCTGGATACCCTTGGAGGCAAAATAACGTTCGGTTATGTGAGGATACTTGGTGGCAATACGCACATGTGACCAGGATGATGGATTGTCGCCTTTCGCCAGAATTGCCGGTTCGGCCACCATCATGCGGCAATAACCGAATTTGAGGTCCAGTGGTTCGTAGACATCCCGTCCCTGCTCCATCAGGGTGTCCCTGCCGACTATCCCCAGGTCGGCGCTGCCATATTCAACGTACGTCGGTACGTCGGTGGCCCGTACAATCATATAGCGCATCCGCTGCTCAAGGTTCTCGAAGATCAGCTTGCGCGAGTCGGAGAGCAGTTCGCGGCAATCAATGCCGATCCGGCCGAACAGTTCGACCGACTCTTCCAGAATGCGCCCCTTGGGGATCGCTATGGTAATCCAGTCGTTCATTCTTTCACTCTCACAATATCCGCGCCCAGTCCGGCCAGCTTTTTTTCGATCGATTCGTATCCGCGGTCCACGTGATAAATACGGGACACCTCGGAGGTGCTGTCGGCCGCCAGTCCAGCCAGAATCAGTGAGGCCGAGGCGCGCAGGTCGGTAGCCATGACCGGAGCTCCGGATAGTTTTTTGACCCCCTTGACGGTCGCAGTATTACCTTCAACAGTGATATCAGCTCCGAAGCGCAGTAATTCCGAAACATGCATGAATCGATTTTCAAAAATGTTTTCCGAGATGACGCTGGCCCCGTCAGCAACGCACATCAGCGCCATGAACTGAGCCTGCATGTCGGTAGGGAAACCGGGGTAAGGACGGGTCTTGATGTTGACACCCCTGATTTTTTTTGGCCCCTTGACACGCACCACTCCGTCACGGTTGGAGATTTCAACCCCGGCGTCCTGCATCTTGAAGGCCAGAGCATCCAGATGCTCAAGCTTCATTCCGTTGATTTTGATATCGCCTCCGGTAATAGCTGCGGCAATCATAAAGGTACCAGCTTCAATGCGGTCCGGCATGACCTCATAATTTGCAGCGGAAAGCTCCGTCACACCCTGAATGTGGATGGTATCAGTGCCGGCGCCTTCAATTTTGGCGCCCATACGGTTCAAATAGCAGGCAAGATCGACGATTTCAGGCTCTCGGGCCGCGTTTTCGAGCACCGTGTCACCTTTGGCTGTGGCGGCCGCCATCATCAGGTGCTCGGTACCGCCAACGGTTGAGACGTCAAAATTGATGCGTGCCCCTTTGAGCCGTTTGCATTTCGCCTCGACATAACCATGTTCAAGGAGAATTTCGGCACCCAGCGCCTGCAAACCCTTCAAATGCAGGTTGATAGGGCGGGCTCCAATAGCGCAGCCCCCCGGCAGCGAAACGCGCGCCTTGCCAAAACGTGCCAGAAGCGGCCCCAGAACCAGTACAGATGCACGCATGGTTTTGACCAGCTCATAGGTGGCTTCATAACTGTTGATGTCGGAGGTGTCGATCTTTACGACATGCCCGCTTCCCTCAACCTTTGCACCCAGTGAGTTCAGCACCTTTATTGTCGTATTGATATCCCGCAGAAACGGCACATTGCTGATCTGGCTCATCCCCGGCGCCAGGATCGTGGCAACAAAGATTGGGAGGGCGGCATTCTTTGAACCACTGACCGTTACCTCGCCCTTTAATTTTTTCCCGCCCTTTATGATAAGTTTGTCCAAAAAAAATACCTCTTGACTTCCAAAATGCCGCTATACTACTTGATGGCTCAGCTCTTGTCCAAAGAAAAGTTAACAAGAATCTGACATTCCCTGCGTTGAAAACGGAAGATGATCAAATGAGCATCCACTTATGATTTAGATAGTACTTAATTCTGCAATACTGTGTTATTGTTTGGATCAATGAGTTATCGACACGACAGGGCACCAGGTAGCGATTATGCTCCGACTTGACTTCAAAACCAAAATTACTCTGCTTTTCCCTCTTGCAGTCACTATTGCGTTAACCGCTCTTGTCTTCCTGATCTATTCCCTTTTGCAGAACTTCATCAAAGAGACGATATCCGTTCAACAGTTTCAGAACGTATCCGGCATGGCGGATAAACTCGAAAATATTTTTCTGACTGTTCTGCCGATCTTTTCATGTGTGATGTTCTTGCTCATGCGGTTTTATTTGAAAAGAATCACAGAGCCGGTCATCAACTTTAGTGAGATCGTAAGTGACAGCAATCTTCAGCGGAGTAAACTGGAAAGCGATCTGGCAAGGTATGAACGTGCCGATGCACAACTCCAACGCCAGAACGAATACCTGCAGGCATTGCACGATACTACCCTGGGGTTGATCAGCCGATTTGACGTGACCGGTCTGCTACAGGCCATTGTTACCCGTGTCGGAACTCTGGTCGGCACGGAGCATAGCTATGTATACCTCAAAAACAGTGCCGGAACAGAAATGGAGATGGTGTTCCAGAGCGGCATTTATAACCACCTGCACCATTATCCGATCAGACCGGGTGAGGGTATCGCCGGACGCATCTGGGATACCGGCAAACTTTTTCATATAGACGATTACAGCCGATGGGAAGGTCGTCTGCCTGATCCGGACCGGGATGTGCTGAGGGGCATGGCAGGAGTACCGCTTAAATCCGGGGAAGAGATTGTCGGAGTTCTCGGAGTTGCTTTTGTCGAAGAAGGAGTCCTCTTACGTGATGAGCAGCTGGAACTTCTGGTTCAGTTTGGTGAACTTGCATCTCTGGCTCTTGAAAATGCCCGTCTGAATGAGAAATCGCAACGGGAACTGTCCGAAAGGATCAAGGCCGAGGCGACCCTGCGAAAGCTTTCAGTAGCTGTGGAACAGAGTCCGGTGTCTATAGTTATCACCGATACTGCCGGCAACATAGAATATGTTAACTCTCATTTTACCAGACTGACCGGCTACAGTCTGGAAGAGGTGCTTGGTCTCAACTCGAGAATACTCAAGTCGGGTGAGACCAGAGACGAGGAGTATCGGGAGTTATGGGAGACAATTCTATCCGGTGGCGAGTGGCGAGGAGAATTTCATAACCGCAAGAAAGATGGTGACCTGTATTGGGAACAGGTGTACATCTCACCAATCCGGGATGACAGCACAAACATGACCCACTTTATTGCCATAAAGGAAGACATAACCGAGCGCAAGCAGCTTGAGAACCAGTTACACCACTCGCAGAAGATGGAGGCCATCGGACAACTCGCGGGCGGTATCGCCCATGATTTCAACAACATTTTGACTGCCATCATCGGCTACTCCAGTATCATGCAGCTCAAACTTCCTGACAACAGCCCTCTCAAGAGGAACGCCGAGCAGATTGCGGCAACTGCTGAACGGGGCGCCAGTTTAACCCAGGGGCTGCTGGCCTACAGCCGTAAACAGAACAGTAATCCGGCCAAGGTCGATCTCAACGAGATCCTCGGTCGTGTTCACCAACTTCTGTTGCGCCTGATAAGCGAGGATATCAAACTGGAAATTATCCTGACGCCGCAGAACCTGCCGGTCATGGCTGACAGTGTCCAGATCGAGCAGGTACTGATGAATCTGGCGACCAACGCCAAGGATGCCCTTTCACCGGGTGGTTCGATAGTAATTACGACCGAGGCGATCAGCATAGATTCCGATTTCGTGCAGGCAAGAGGATTCGGGCTGCCCGGAGGCTATGCCATGCTGACCTTTACCGACAACGGTGAGGGGATGAGTACCGAAATCGTCAAGCATATCTTTGAACCATTTTATACGACCAAAGAGCTTGATAAGGGAACCGGCCTTGGTCTTTCCATCGTGTATGGCATTGTCAAGAAACACAACGGTTATATCACCTGCCATAGCACTATAGGCATCGGCACCACCTTCCACCTGTATTTCCCTCTCCTGACCGAGGCGACGTCTGTTGAGGACAGAACATATGGTGCGGGAGAAAGTAGCCGGCCGGACCCGGAAAAAGATGTAATCCTGGTGGCGGATGACAATGATACCGCACGTGTTCTTGCAAAAGAGATACTGGAAGAATTCGGCTATTATGTCCTGGAGGCCAGGGACGGCAAGGAAGCGCTGGAAATATTCAAGGTTAACCGTGATCGCATAAACCTGATGCTGCTGGATGTAATTATGCCTGAACTGAAGGGGCGTGAGGTCTACGATGCTGTACGGGCAATTGACCCGTCGATGAAAATTCTGTTTTGCAGCGGTTGCAGCAAAGACGTGGTTATCGATCAGGGGAGGCTGGTGCAGGGGATGAGCTACCTGGCCAAGCCGTTCACTCCCAAGGAACTTCTTATGAAAATCCGGGAGGTGATGGAAGATGGGCACTAATGTATCAGGCAGGATTTTTGTGGTTGATGACGATCGTTTCGTCCTGGAAAGTGTTACGACGTTTCTGACAGAATACGGTTTCGATATCTGTTCATTTTCAAACGGAAAAGACGCGATCAAGCAATTTGTCATGGAACCGGTCGATCTGGTGCTGACCGACATCAACATGCCTGTCATGGACGGATTGGAACTGCTGGAGAAAATCCGATTTCTGGATCACGAGACCCCGGTCGTACTGATGACCGCCTATGCTGATCTGGATGTGGCGGTCAAGGCCATCCAGAAAGGCGCTTTCGACTTTATTATCAAGCCGTATCGTCCCCCTTATCTTATCCATACCGTCGAAAAGGGAGTCAATTTCAAACGCCTTACCCAAATCGAAAAAAATTACAAGATCGAGCTTGAGAACACTGTTGAGAAACGCACCGCTGAACTGAACACCGCACTGGGTGAGATCACCAAAATGAGCCGCGAAATTATCGAACGCCTCACCGCCGCTGCCGAATTGCGCGACGAGGATACCGGCCTTCATATTGCCCGGATCGGCATGTACGCAAAGCTGCTGTCCATGCATCTGCATATGGATGGTGATTTTGTTGAAGACATATCGGTGGCCAGCGCCATGCACGATGTCGGGAAAATCGGGATCCCCGATTCGATTCTGCTGAAACCTGCCCCCCTGACCAGAGAAGAGTTCCTCACCATCAAACAGCATACTGTCATCGGCGAACGCATCCTGAGAGGGTCATCGCACCGTATGCTCAAAATGGGCGCTATTATCGCGGCAACCCACCATGAGCGTTGGGATGGCACCGGCTATCCGATCGGATTGAAAGGGGCGGAGATACCCCTGGAGGGGAGGATTGTCATGCTGGTTGACCAATATGACGCGCTTCGCAACAGCCGGGTTTACAAGCATGCCTTTGATCATGCCAAGAGCTGCGACATTATTTTGAATGGAGACGGACGTACCATGCCTGAACATTTTGATCCGCAGATTCTGGCGGCCTTCCGTGAGATAAAAGACGACTTTGCGGATGTTTTTGAAAAAAGCCGCGGTTAGGTATTCACTTCCTGCAAGACCACCAGATTATCCCGATGAACAACCACATCGCCATAGTGATATCCGAGAACGGCTTCAATTTCGGAGCTCTGCTTACCGGCAATCCGGGCAATTTCCGTGCCGGAATAATCTGAGAGACCACGGGCGAATTCTTTACCATCTGTTCCGCATATCCGCACGCTGGCACCCCTTTCGAAACGACCTTCCGCCCGGGACACTCCCGACGGCAGAAGGCTTTTACCCTTCTTCAGCAGCACATCACGCGCACCGTCATCCACAAAGATCCTGCCAGCCGGTTTGAGGGTAAAGGCTATCCAGTGTTTGCGGCGGTTAAGACCATTCCGTGAAGGGAGGAAAAGGGTGCCGACCTCATCGCCCCGCATTGCGGCCAGAATGATCCGCTCCCGTTTCCCTGATACTATGATGGTAGCAACACCGTTCCTGCCGGCCTTCCTGGCGGCAGCTATCTTGGTGGCCATACCGCCGGTACCGATGCTGGAGCCGGACTCTCCGGCGGCCCGCTCAATTTCGCGGGTAATACTTCTGACCAGCGGAATCAGTTTTGCGTCCGGAACAGTGGACGGATCAGCAGTGTAAAAACCTTCAATGTCGGTCAGGATCAAGAGGAGATGTGCCTCGGCCACGTTGGTCACCAGAGCCGACAGGTTGTCGTTGTCGCCGAACTTGATTTCATCCACGACCACGGTATCGTTCTCGTTAATGATGGGAATAATGCCGAAATCAAGCAGGGCATCCAGTGTGGCACGGGCATTCAGAAAGCGCTGACGGCTCGCCAGATCTTCGCTGGTCAACAGTAGCTGCGCCGCTTTGAGATTGTGCGGCGACAACGCTTCCTCGTAAGCCCGCATCAGGCGGGTTTGACCGACCGCCGCTGCCGCCTGTTTGTGCGGTATCGTCCTGGGCTTTTCCAACAGCCCAAGTTCGCTGCGACCGGCAGCAATGGCGCCGGAAGAGACCAGCACAATCTGCAACCCCTGTTCACGCAGGGCAGCGATGTCAGAACAGATCCGGCCGATGACAGCCATATCCAAAGCACCGTCAGCGCCGGTCAACACACGGCTGCCGATTTTTATCACAATACGTTTTACGCCTTTAAGTATCTCCTTGCGCATCACCAGACCTCTTCAGCTTTGCCCCACAACCTTCGGGCTATCTCGTCCAGCAGGGCCTCGATACCTTCACCGGTAGCGGACGATATTGGAAAGACCTTTATGCCATGTTCTTCAAACCAGGTCCTGATTCCGGGAAGTGCCTCCCGTGTCTGCGGCAAGTCGATCTTCGTGATCACCACCACCTGCTCCTTGGCCGCCAGCTCGGGGCTGAAAAGCGCCAACTCGTGATTGATCGACTCGAATTCAGCCAGCGGCTCGCGATCCGGCATCCAGGATATGTCTAAGAGATGCAGTAATATCCCGGAACGTTCCAGATGTTTCAGGAAACGATGGCCCAGCCCGGCTCCGTCATGCGCCCCCTTGATTATGCCGGGTATATCGGCCATCACAAAAGAGCGGTAATTTTTATAGGGGACAACCCCCAGAGATGGGACCATCGTAGTGAACGGATAATCGGCTATTTTGGGGCGGGCGGCTGAAACCTTGCTGATCAGGGACGACTTGCCGGAGTTGGGTAATCCCAGCAACCCCACATCTGCCATCAGTTTGAGCTCCAGTCTGAGTTTACGCTCTTCCAGATCCTCACCCGGCTGAGCAAATTTGGGCGCCTTGTTGGTGGCGCTCGCAAAACGGGCATTACCCTGCCCACCACGTCCCCCCTTCAACAACACGACTGTTTGACCGTCCTCCGTCAGGTCGGCCAGGACATCATCGGTATCGGCATCTTTTATAACCGTCCCGATCGGTACCTTGATAACAAGATCTTTACCGGCTGCGCCATGGCGGTTTTTGCCCATGCCATTATGACCTTTCCCGGCTTTCTGATGCGGCTTGTGCCGGAGTTCCAGCAGGGTGGAGAGACCGGAGGTCGCCAGGAAGAGCACGTCCCCGCCTTTGCCGCCGTCACCACCGCTGGGGCCTCCAAATTCAATAAACTTCTCGTGCCTGAATGCTACACAACCGGCACCGCCATGGCCTGAAGAGGCAAGCATGGTTACTTCATCGATAAATTTCAAAGTGGTACCTCATATTTTGTCATTCATATCCTGGAGATATTCTCTTGCTGTAATACATTGATAATATTACGATACTCGCCTATCCCATTTTTATAAATCTCTTCAAATCGGTCGAATTGTTCCACGAATATTCTCATGGCTGGATTTACCCACGAAATTGCTTCGAGAGCATCAGTATGTTGGCTTTGGAGGTCACGCCAATGCCAGATTGGTTCATGATGAAATATCCGGTTTCTAAGTATTCGGATCCGATTGAGTCTTTTGGAGAGATTTTTTCTGATTCTGAGGTGGCGTGGGATATTGGGGACAACCGGCTTCAGTAACCACGGCCAGAATATTTTTTCGTACCGCACATCAAACAGGCTTGTCCAAAAACCGAAAGTGAGTTCCGGGATTACTCTTGCAGCGTTGAGCAGCTTCTTACCTTTGAAAAGCGTTTCTTTTGCTTCCTGCACCTTATTGGATTCTGGGGGATACAGTATGCCTGGAAGATCAAACCATGTATCGGTTTTGAAATATGCCGTAGCGGCATCATGAATTCCATTACGGAGACTGACTTCCAAACATTGAAGCGGGGTGTAAAGGCTTTCCGACAATGCCATGTTCCAGGCATAATGGGCAAACAACTCCGCATCTTCACTGCTCGTGCCGCGTTGTCGGAATGCGTCGAGGCGTTCATGCGAGATTGCCAGGCGAAGTTGATCTGAAAAATATGCTTGCATGTACCACCCGTAAAAGCTACTATTTGAATGCAGCCCCCGGAGAAATCCTCTCCCGACCTTGTGTCGGTGACGATCCCGGGGTTTTTTATTGCCCGAAATATAACGAATAAAATTAAACAGATAATGCCAAAGTAAAAAACGGGGAGTCATCTTTTCAGCGGTTCCCCATTTCTTCCTTACACTTCTAAAAAATGGAAAGTTGCTCTCTCTTATTTCTAAGGCTATTCCCTTTCATGCTTTGTCATTCATATCTTTTCCCGATTGGAAATCCCTGCCCACTTACGGCGGTGGTCGGGTACTGCTTGCGTTTGAAATGCTTCTCAGCTACTTCCGGCACTTCGGTCTCCACATAATCCACCAGGTCGGTGGTCTTGATGTAGCCGCTCTTGCCCTTGTCAGCCTTGCCTTTCATTCCTTCAGCCAGTACCCAGGCGAACAGGCATGAAGTTGACCCGCCGGTTTTTGTTTTTGGCGGGTCTAACTTTCTGGTTGGAAATTCTGTTTTTCGCTTTTATTTTATGAGGTTCCAGAATTATAGGTCTAAATATAAATGCAGGAAGAGGCTATTTTCCGAATCATCTCTAAAAAACAGCCTCTCATTTGTCCCGCCTCTGTTCTGAAATTTTGCTATGCCACTCGCACCTCTAGGTGTTTGCCCAAAGCAAGGGCAATGTTGCGAAGAGTCGAAAGTCGGATGTCGTCGGCATGATTTTCTATTCGTGAAATTGCAGATTTTCGTGTGTGAATACGCATAGCCAGCTCTTCCTGGGTTATGCCTGCTTGCTCTCGTGCCTGCCGGAGCATAGCGCCAATTTTGAATTCTTCGTATCCAGTATCGAAAGATTCAGTAAACTCCGCAGACTGATTTTTCCTTTTTTCAATATAGCGATCAAGATCATCCATTATTTATTACCTCCCTGCCTTGGTGTTCGCGTTTTCTGGATTCAGCTAGTTTTATCTCATTCTGAGGTGTCTTTTGTGTCTTTTTCTGAAAACCATTGGTCAGAATCACAAGGCGGTTACTTTCAATAAAACCGAGAAGTCGAAATATATTGCCGCCTACTTGCACTCTTACTTCCCATATATCGTCAGTATTCACAAGCTTTATAAAATATTGGGACGGCACGGGATTGAGGTCTCTTACCAGTTTCAACACCCACAATATTTTTTTGGTTTGGGTGTCGGAAAGCGTGTCGAGAAAATCTTCAACCTGTGAAACACCAGTGACCGTTTTGTAAAAGTCTATGCGTCCCATGTAGTCAATGTTAACATATTAGTGAACCTAGTCAAGATATTTGACCGGTGCTACCGTTGGTTGTCGCTTGCGGTTAAGTAATATTACGGCTTCAGGATGTAACCGTGGAGCTGTTGTGGCTTCTTAGGTTGGCCTGAAAGACAATGCCAACAACACCGTCCGAATATGCCGGTTTCCATGCCTTGACTCGGTTCAACATCAAGATAAAACATATCACCGCAAATTTCGCACGGGACAGGTTGTTCATCTCCCCGCTGGTAACGGTTCATGACGTTCCAAACTTCATGACAAGCATCTTGATATGTGAGAGAACCTCATCAGGAATAGAGCATTTTTCACCGTCAACCTCAATCCAGGAGTATTCACTGGGGTTACAATATGCGATTTGGAGCACATCCGAAGCTTCATACTTTTTTGCTAGGACCAAAACAACTTACGTTTCATCCTGTCCTGAGCGAAGTTGAAGGGATAAATCCGTTCAACGGAAACTGGCAAAACAGATGATATCCACAAGTCTAAAACCACTCTATCCTGACCAGATGCTCAACCTGTCGAAACTCAGGATCGCCGGTGACGAGGCAGGCTTTATGCTCAATCGCAGAAGCCAGTGCAAATGTATCGGCAAATGACATGGGATATCCGGCCTTCAACTCTGCTGCTCTATAGACGAGATTGTCCGGACAGGGAAGGATAATGATGCCCATCTGCTGTACGGCAACGAAAACCTGCATCCTGGCTTGCGGGCCGAATCTGCGCTGAGTTGTGTAGAGCACCTCTCCAAAGTTGATCACGTTAAGCAGGAAGGGAATCTGTTTTTCAGCAGCCATTTTCAAAAGTTCATACACCTTATCGCTCCCTTTCTCTTTCTGCAGAAAGCGAAGCAGCGCAAAGCTATCGATCAAAAGCGGCATCACCGGGATTTTTCATTCATACGATCAAGCAGCAGTTCGTCGGCCAGCGAAGGAACTGACGGGAGAATTCCGTAGGCGGCGGTGATTGGCTCGGCAATGTGGGGAGCAATGCAGATCACATTGCCGTACTCATAAACATCAACCTGTGTCCCAGGCTCAAGACGGTGTTTCTTCCGCATCGGGCCTGGAATAACAATCTGCCCCTTGGTTGATACTTTTGCAGCGTGTGTCATAACATGCCTCGTAGTACGTTTTTGGATAAATGTATTACTATTTGCATTGGCCGTCAAGAAAACGTAATGCAAAAAAGGCGATCAAAAGACCGCCCGGTTGCATCGATTAACGGGTCCTGCCAGTTTTTTAATCCTGTCAAATTCGACGGGATTAAACCCGGACTTTATCCCTTTCCTTCCAGCCAGGCCTGCACGGCCAGCAAACGCCCACCCCACGAATCACTCAGGCGCTCCTTTAGAAAAGAGACAAACAGGCTGTCAAAGAGCTGTATGCCCTGCTCCATAAGAAACATACGCTCAAAAAATACTGCTTCCCGTTCGCTCATCTGGTCCACGGTGGTATCTTTTTCAATACGCACCTGGGGACATTTGAAGGAGGCAAAACCGAACGTGTCACCCTTCAGTGTCAGCTTCCAGGAGTTCTCATCTTTTTCAATGCAAATTGTGGCGCTGGTGATGCGTTTGCCCCCCTTGAGGGCCGAGATGGCTTCCAGATAACTGTCCTGGGAGCCTGAGACGGTGACTTTCTGAATGCCGCCTTCCTCGCCGCCACCCTGAAACTGCAGACGCTCGTCGATCCAGGCGCTGAATGGCTCACCGAGTGTAAAATGTCCCGGACGACAGACCGAAAACTCACCCTCACCGTTTACACCGCGCTGCAGCAACCAGAGCATGAACTCCCACCCCAGCCACTGGTTATCTCTGATAAGCGCCACCACAGAATCCGAACCTGCCTGGTTGGCAGCCTCCAGCTTATCGAGCATCTGCCCCTCCAGAAGCATTCCGGCACGGGCATACGGGTGGATTATTACCGGACTGAAACCTTCAAAGGTTTTCCGGAATATTTCCTCAAAGCGCTCGATCATCTTGCTGCCCGAACCGAAGAGAGTGAGCACACCGCCCTTCAGGTCCCAGACCACGTCCACACTGGCGGGAACCGGCAGACATTTTGTCAAAAGCCGCAATTGTACCTGCTCCCTGATCTCTTCGCGTTTTTGCTTGGGAGTACTTCGAAGATTGGGATGCAATGCCAGAAAAGCACTCTCTTCCCGCCCGGAATGAGACTTCAGTATCGCAGCCGGGATCTTGCGCTGATCACGACGCAGTGAGAATACCAGATAGTTATCACGCCAGAAATCGGTGGGGCTTTCGAATGAGGCTTCATCGGGGCGGTCGACCTCTGCCCACCCCTCCGAAAGTTCTTCGGCAGAATTCTCGATAGACTGGAAACCGTGGCTGGACAGTTTTTGTGAAAACCATTCAAACTGATCGCTTTTCGGCAGCTCGCCGGTTATGGAGAACTGGGTGATACTGACCGTATTGGCATAAACTCCCATTAATAATGTACTTCCTTTCAGTTACTTGCCCAGCATATGGATGTATTCTTCCAATGTTAATGACGTATGCCAGTAGCCACTCAATCTTCCTACCTTCGTACCACCCCAGAAAAGGAGTACGGCCAGCAGAGCAAAAATAACTCCCGGTACGGCGAACCCGCTGAAGCTGCGCATGGAAAGCGCCTCATTGAAACGGCAGTGACTGACACATCGCCAGCAACCGATACACTCGGGGGAGTTCACACTCTGTTTGTGCATGACATCAATGTAGCTCGGACAGACCAGGTTACAGATTCCACACGAAATGCATCTGTCTTTGTCACGTGTTACCCGCAGCGGTGAGAGCATCGCTATCAGCCCGAGCAGCGCACCATAAGGACAGAGATAGCGACAGAACGGGTTGCGCAGCAACACCGACAGTGCCAGTAAAACCAGAATCACACCCGTCGCAAGCGGAGAAAGATGCAGAAAGAAGTCCAGCAGACGCACATCGGCAATTTTGTGATAGTCGGACAGGATGAAAGCCTGCAGCGCCCTGGGCGACATCGCAACAACTATGAAGTAGAGAAAAAAGACCAGCAAAAGATATTTCAGACCGCGCACTATACTATCCAGCCAGCGTGGCGGTTTCGGATTTCTACGGAAAATCCTGTAGCCTGACTTCCAAAGAATTTCCGAGACCATGGCAATCGGGCAGATCCAGGAACAGAAGGAGCGTCGCAATAACAACGCTCCCACAAGCACCGTCACAAAAACCACCACCGCAGCCGGATGGATGGAATTGATACCGTAACCTTTGAGCCATGCAGTGGTACCCATCAGGCCGGATATAGGCAAAAAACCGTCAATTCCGTCAGGGCGCACGGTAAACGAAGAACTTCCCCCTGCACGGACATTCATTACAAATTGATAAAACCGTACGCCCAGCCAGAGCATGAAACTGAAATAACAGAACTGGATCAGATTTCGAAGTGGCTGAACGTAGCTGGAAGACATTACGGCAGCTGCTCAACCTTGACGGCAACGTAATATGCGCTGCCATCAGGCCTCCTGAGCAGGAGGCGCACTACATCGCCCTTTTTCAGTTTTGCGGTTATGGCGCTGAAAGCAGCGAGTGTCTCGGGACGCTGGCCGTTGATCTCTATGACAATTGAGCCCGGCGAGACACCTGCATCTTCAGCCGGAGATCCCGGTTTGACCTCAGTAATCACTAACCCTTTGGAATCACGGATCCCCAGACGATCTGCCATTTCTTTTTTAAGCTCTTCAACCGTTATGCCGATCTTGTCGCTTTCATTACTGCTTCCCGATGGAGAGCCCGTGCCTCCGTCCTTCAGTTTGCCGACTACTAACGGAACATCCAGTTTCTTGCCATCGCGGAAGATCACCAGCTTGACCTGCTTGTCGACCGGCGTCGCAGCGACAAGACGCGGCAGTTCATTTCCCTCAATAATCGGTTTACCATCAAATTCCAGGATGACATCTCCAGCCTTAAGCCCGGCCCGTTCAGCCGGAGTATCCTTCTCAACCGCTGCTATAAGGGCGCCTTTGTCGGAATCAAGCCCGAACGTTTTAGCCAGATCGGGCGTTAATGGCTGGAAACGGACACCAAGGTATCCCCTTGTTACTTTTCCGGAATCGCGCAACTGGCTGACCACCGTCTTTGCCATACTGATCGGGATGGCAAATCCAATCCCACCACCACCTCCGGCTATTATAGCCGTATTAATACCGATCACCTTCCCCTGCGCGCTGAAGAGCGGTCCGCCCGAGTTGCCGGGATTGATTGAGGCATCAGTCTGAATGTAGTCATCGTAGGGGCCGCTACCGATTACGCGCCCCTTTGCGCTGACGATGCCAGCGGTAACGGTGTGCGACAGTCCAAAAGGATTGCCAATGGCCATGACCCACTCCCCGACCTCAAGTGCATCACTGTCACCCAATTCAGCAAAAGGGAGCTTTTCCTTATCGCTGATCTTGATCAGAGCCAAATCAACCTTCTCGTCCACACCTTTGATCTCCCCTTTGACTTCTCTGCCATCAGAGAGTTTGACCATAACCTCATCTGCACCGTTTACAACATGATTATTCGTCAGTATGTAGCCATCGGGACTGATAATAAAGCCTGTGCCAAGATTCTGTTCGCGGCGCGGTCGCTGTTGAGGCATTTCATCAAAGAAACGGTTGAAAAAATCATCAAACAGATTATTGCCGAAGGGATTCTGCTGACGGTGCTGCTGACGCTGTTTGGGTTTGATATTCTTTGCTGTGCGGATATTTACGACTGTCGGATTCAGTTTTTTTGCCAGTTCCACAAAATCGGGGCTGATCGTTTTGGCGGACAAGAAGCCCGGCATCGCCAGAACACTCACAAGTAAAGGTACAAGAAAACGAGCTGATGAGACTTTTGATTTTAACATAATCCGACCTCCATGTTTCTCAGATAGATTGTTTGAACAGACAGAGGCGGGATCGTATGAGTCACGACACCGCCTCTGACTATTCCCGGATGCAAGATAATCAATCACACCTGAAAAATCAACCCCCCTAACCCTCTTTCAGAATATAACCCTGACCACGGACAGTATGAATAAGTTTGATGGGGAACCGGCCGTCAACCTTCTTGCGGAGATAGTTGATATATACATCAATGATGTTGGTAAAAGTTTCAAATGGATATTCCCAACAGTTGTCGGCAATATTGGCTCTGCTGAGTACGGTACCGGCATTTCGCACCATGTATGCGAGTAAGGCATACTCTTTGGCAGTAAGTGTGATCGCGGTCTGCCCCCTCCAGACATGGTGACTGACCGGGTCAAGTCGCAAGTCGGCAAAACGGATTTCGGCCCCGCGATCAAATCCACCTCGCCTGATAAGTGCTCTGACCCTCGCCTGCAGTTCAGCGAAGACAAAAGGCTTCTTGAGGTAGTCATCAGATCCTGCGTCGAGACCGGCAACCACATCTTCAATTGCATCTCTGGCGGTAAGCATCAGAACCGGTACACGGCTGCCGGCTGCACGTAACTCATTAACAACCACTATCCCGTCTTTTTTGGGAAGGCTCACGTCCAGTACGATCAGATTAAAATCGCCGGTTAACGCCTGCTTGAGGCCATCTTCCCCGTCATGACTGACAGTGACATCGTAATTATCATCTGCAAGTCCGCGTTTTATGAAACTGGCAACTTTTTTTTCATCTTCAACGATCAGAACTTTCATCTCAGTCTCCTTTTTAATGATATTTAACAAACTTTACTCTGAAGTTTATTTCTCTCACTGGGTGATCGCGATATCCATACGACGCATTATCTCCGAAGCGGCCTCTTCAACCGACTTGTTAGTAATATTCAGGACAAACCAATCGCTGTGCTGACGATAAAGCTGTTTGCAGGCAGCCAGCTCTTCCTCCACCTGATGGTAGTCATTGTAACTGCCACGATTGCTTTGTCGCATGTTGATGAGTCGCGAGGTACGAATCTCGACCAGCCGTTTCGGGTCTATGAGCAGGCCAACTATTTTACTCTGGTCTATTTCGAAAAGTTCCCTGGGCGGCGCAATTCCAAATACCAGAGGAACGTTTGCCACCCTGTATCCTTTATGAGCGAGGTACATGGAAAGCGGAGTCTTTGATGATCGGGAAACACCGACAAGAACAAGGTCAGCCTTGTGCAGATTGCGTGTTTCCTGGCCATCGTCATGCTTGACGGTGAAGTTGACCGCCTCAATACGCTTGTGATAGTCTGTGTCAATACGGTGAAGCAAACCGGGTTTTTCCAGCGACGTGGCCCCGAGATAGCGGGACAGGCTGTAAATGAGTGGACTGAGCAGGTCAACAGTTACCAGTCCGGCCTCCTCTGCCACGCGCTCAACAGCCTCAGCCAGCAGGTGATCAACAATTGTGTACACAATCATGCCGGGTTCGTGTATCGCCACTGACATGGCCTGCTGAACATCAGCCTGCGAGCGCACCTTGAAAAGCCTGTGAACCCGAACATTCTCGTCATAAAACTGGGAAAGCGCGGCACGAATAACTCGCTCTGCGGTCTCCCCGGTGGAATCTGAAAGTACATAAATCGTCTTCATTGAACTATGTAATCCGCCTGCTTCTGCTTAATGAAACATACTGCGTTAATTTCTAATGAAAATGTACGGTATCATATTCGTCTTGTCAAGTTTTTTTATAAACACTAATATCGTTTATTACAAAAATGTTGACCAAACGGGAATCATGACTATACTGTATACACTTATATATTCTTAGGAGGGCTTATGGGTAAGGAGTATACGCTTCAAGAAGCAGTTGGTTTGGCAATCAAGACAGAGAAGGACAGCATGGATTTCTATCGCAGGGCGGCTTCTGTTGCCAAGAATGAGAGAGCAAGAAAAGTTCTTGAAATGCTTGCAAATGAAGAGGTCGGGCATCTCAAGGCTTTTTTTGATCACTACAAAGGTTCCGAATTTGGGGATCTTGCATCTTATCTCAGCTCTCCGGTCGATACCAAAAACCCAACCTATATGAAGCTTGAAAAAGCCATCAGTGAGGACATGTTGGAGCAGAAAGCTCTGGAACTTGCGCTGGTTGAGGAAAAAGAGTGCATCGGCCAGTACACTCAACTTGCTCAGGGTGTTGTGGACCCTGCCGTGAAAGCAGTTTTTGAGCGGGTCGTGCTGGAGACTCAAGTGCATTATGCTCTTATCGAATCTGAATATGCCCACATCATGGGGATGGTACATGAATCTGATCAGGATACGTTTGTAAGAGAGTAAGCAACGTCGAGCTATTTAGATTATGAGTGGATGTTGCCTGATATATTTTGCCGACAATCCGTTATTTTATCACCAGTAAGGAGCACCCATGAAACGCAGCCTGCCACTTTCAATTGTTTTGATGTCTTTGACCGCCGGCCTCGCTCTGTCTGCAGACAAGCAGCCTCAGTCGGGAGCCAACCTTGGCAACGTAAAGGGTGGTGACTTTGAGCAGGCTCACGGCATAATCGACAAAAAATGTACGAAATGCCATTCCAAAGATAAAATCGATGCAGCGCGATCTTCAGGTAAAGATATGATCAAGATCCAGAAGGAGATGTTGAAGCGCGGAGCCACGCTGAATGCTAATGAACAAGAAGTTCTTGGTATTTACTGGAAACAGACGAACCCTCTGACAAAAAAATAATCCGATCATCTGCAGAACAGAATAAACGCCCCACCGGGTTCTCCTGGTGGGGCGTTGAGTTTATCGTCTGCTTTTCTCCTCTGCGCAATTATCACTCCAGGTTGCCATGTACAAAAAAATTCTCTAAGCAGGCTATCAGAAGATCATTTTCTTTTTCTGTACGTAGTGCCACCCGGAAAAAGTGTGGGGTCAGGCCTAAGAAAGACGAGCAGTCGCGGATCAGCACCCGTTGCGGTTCCAGGCATGTTTTCAACTCTCGTGCAGTAAGTCCGCCGGCTATTTCAATCAGCAGAAAGTTGGTGCTGGAAGGATAAACCTTGAGCAGGGGAAACCGGGAGAGACGTTCGGAAAAAATGATACGTTCACTCCGGATGTACGCGACGGTTTTCATGTTGTGATCTACATCATTAAGCGCCGTCACTCCAGCCACCAATGCAAGCGTATTGACATTCCAGGGGCCGCCTATGTTATCGAGCCGGTCTGCCAGCGTGGGACTGGTTACAGCGTAACCCAGCCTCAGTCCAGGAATGGAAAAAAATTTGGTCATTGAACGCAGAAGGACGCCATTCTTTACTTTGCAGATAAGTTGCATGGCAGAGTCCCGCTCACTGAAGTCCATAAACGCTTCATCCAGTACCAGAAATACATTTTTCGCCATACAGATGGTGCAAACCTCTTCGATAATGTCAATCGGATAGAGGGTGCCGCTGGGGTTACCGGGGTTGCAGAGATAGAGAACGTCGTAGCCCTCGGCCAGGGTATGTTCAAGAGTCTCCATATCAAGGGTGAAATCTGTTTGCGGCGAAAGAATGAAGTGATGCACTTCCCACTGATGCAGAAGCAGTGCATGTTCGTATTCGCTGAAGGAAGGCGAAACAATCAGGGCGCGTTTCCCGGAGAGCAGAGCCGGGAGATGATAAATGATTTCAGTGGCACCGTTTGCGACAAAAATATTTTCAGGAGAGATCCCATGGTAGCGTGCCAAGGCGTCTTTGAGTTCCTTATGACAAATGTCCGGGTAATGTACAAGACTATCTACTGCGTCAATGATCGATTTTTTCACCAAGGGCGAGAGACCGAGAGGATTGATACTGGCCGAAAAATCGGCAATTTCATCGGGCGCCACGCCCAATCGGCAGGCAACCGCGAAGACATTTCCGCCATGTTCAAACAGCGGGGACTTCAAGACGCGATTTTAGATTTGACTGGAGCGACATAGCCGATGCGGAATCCCCCCCAATGCCGGCCGTTAATGAAGATCGGGAATGACATGTCATTCAGCACTTCGCCGGTATCTCTACGGTAGGTCTGCAGAAGAAAGCCGTCCGTGTTGCGGGCGCAACGGATACCGGTACGGTCATTGAACATACGCTTGGTACGGTTATTGTTTTTGTCGAACTCCGGATCGCCGGTCAGAGGCTTGCAATAACGCAGGTTATGGCAGGGAAGATAGCCGTTATTATCCACGGCAATGGCAAAGAGCATCTTATCGTCCCTCTTTACGATATCTTCCTGAATCGGTGATATCATTCGGTCAAAGAAGGTGTCAAATCGTGACGTGAATTTCGGCGGGTTTGTATTGGAAATCGGGACGTATGTGCGGTCAAAAAGCGCATCCAGCGTCAGCGAACCGTCCTTGAGAGCCTTTTCGATTGTTTCGGTCACGCGCTCGTTCGCATCACGTATATGTTGCTTGATTGAATCATGATAATTGCCAACACTGAATCTGCCAACCGTGTTGTATATCTGTTCCACCACGTCTGAAAATGCAACGAACGAATCGGTGGTGGATTTCATTATTTCAAAGTTTTGTGCGGCGGTACTTGAAACACTGTTGATTTTTTCAGTGATGTCACTGGTCGTAGCGTTCTGCTCCTCCGCAGCAGTTGCGATCTGTTCGATCATCGTTTTTGATTCTTGAACGTGGTTCTTTATCTTCTCCAGTTCCCGCCGCGCACTTGCAGCCCTGTCAAGCCCGGTCTGAACCAGCGTGGTTTCCTCGTTGATCATGGTTGCCGCTCTACGGCTTTCCTGCTGGATACTGGCGACAATCCGTTCTATCTCACGGGTCGAACGGGTAGTTTTTTCAGCAAGATTCTTAACCTCACTGGCCACAACAGCGAATCCCTTGCCGGCGTCTCCGGCACGGGCCGCCTCAATTGATGCGTTGAGAGCCAGCAGATTGGTCTGGTCCGCAATATCTTCGATAAGTACCACCACCTCGCCTATCTGCACCGACGATGTCTCCAGCTTTCTGACAGTCTCCAGCGTTCCCTTCACGCTCTTGCAGATCTGCTCCATGCAACGCCAGGTATCTTCGACAACCTCCATGCCGATATTCGCGCAACCGTCAACCTCTGCGGAGAATGCTGCCGCCCTGTGGCTGTTGCTTGAAACTTCGTTGATCGTCATGGTCATCTCCCGGGAGGCTGTGGCAACCGAATCGGCCTTGTCCTTCTGATCAACGGATATTTTCAGGGCCTTGTCAGTACCGGCCGAAAGTTCGCAAACTGAGGTTCCGATCACACATGTCTGGTCATAAAGATTTGAGATGATATCTCTCAGTTTGGAGGTCAACCTGTTTACCTGATTGCCCAGCATTCCAATCTCGTCATTGCTGCGGACAGACATCACCCTGGTCAGATCACCCTCACCCTCGGACAGGTCAGCCAACTGCCTGTTCAGTTCCAATATCTGGGCAACCACAGTGCGGCTGAAGAAAAGATACATGGCAATCAGCATGGCAAAGAAAAAGAAGACTCCCACTGCCGACAATATCGTCGTCTGCCTGAATGCGCTCGCGAACCCTTCCTCAAGCGATGAACTCAATAGAACACCGCCGTTATGCTTCGGACCGGCCGGATGACATCCGCGACATCGTTCTTCGTTGGCCAGAGGCACCGCCAGACTGATTACCCGAACACCATCCTTAACCTCACGGAAGTCGATTTCCCTTGAGATTGCCAGAGCGCTTCGCATCTCAGCGCTGACAGCGCCGCTTCCATACTCTTTGCCGTCGTTGTTGAAGAGCCTTACCGAGGCTATCCCGCCTTTTTTCTTGATCTCCTCGGCGAATTTATTAAATTCTTTGATATCGCCAATTTTCATAAGCGTGATTACTTCATGAACAACCGCCGCCGCCAGCTGTCGTGCATTTGTTTTCTGAAGTTCAGTGGTAGCCGTGTACTGAAGGTATATAGCAAGAGGACCCATTACTGAAAAACCTGCAAACAGGCTCAGAGCAATTATGAGGAGAATCTTGCGGGTAAGTTTCGATTTTAGCATACCATGTTCCTTCCGCTCCGGACCCGGCATTTTAGTGGACGGCGATCGTTTATCGAAAGCGTGATAGTATCACCCTGATCATGTCTTAGTCAAACAATTATTGAAAACCAACACGTTATAGAATTCTGTACGTGATGTCGTGCTAAAGGCGCTGTGCACCGGCACTGTTCTTTTACGCACCGGGGAAAGGCTGTTTCCGTATCTGCTCAAAATAAAATACCGTCTTTCTTTCAGAAGTTAAAAATAGTGTTGACAAAATATAAAACTACGTATCATGATCACCCGAATATTTTTCCATTTCAGATATATGCCTGTGGGGTGAAATTCATTACTCAGAAAGGAGATAATGTACAGAGGAGCCGGGAAGTTTGACTAGACGCGTCAACAATTTTTGAAAGAAAGGACCCAAACAATGGCAGAAAAAAAGTACGATTGGGCAGCAATCGCCAAGAACCCGAAGTTTGTTGAACTGCATCACAAGAAATCTGCATTCCTGTTCGGCTGGTGGATATTTTCATGTGTTTACTACTTCCTGCTCCCCATCGGGGCAGCCTACGCACCGGGACTATTCAAGATCAAGATCATCGGCGTTATCAATTTTGGCTATATTTTCGCCCTGTCACAGTTTTTCGTCTCCTGGGGGCTGGCCCATTACTATGCCCATGTCGCCAACAAGGATTTTGACAGAATGACCAGAGAACTCATCGAAGAATTACATCTTTAGAAAAGGAGGATACGACATGACTTTTAAGAATATCATCATTGCCACCAGTCTGGCCCTTACCTTTGCCGCAGCCGCCTTTGCTGAAGAGCCCAAGAAGGTATCGGCTGCTCCGGAAGCAACCCCGGCGACATCTACTGCAGCAGCAGCTGTCCCGGCAGCCGGAACGCCCGCCGTAGCCGCTCCAGCCGCACCGGCACCTGTTCCGGTCGCCGCTCCGGCCGCTCCGATCAAACCGAAAAAAGAACTGAAGGCCAACAGAGTCATCACACTCACCATGTTCGCCGTCATCATCTCCATCACACTGGGAGTTGTTGTCTGGGCCGCCAGGCGCACCAAGACCACGGCTGACTTCTACGCCGCCGGCGGCGGCATCACCGGCACCCAGAACGGCTGGGCCATCGCCGGCGACTACATGTCGGCAGCCTCCTTCCTGGGGATTTCCGGCATGATTTCGCTCTACGGCTATGACGGGTTCATGTACTCGGTCGGCTGGCTGGTGGCCTACATCACCGTTCTTCTGATCGTAGCCGAGCCTTGCCGCAACGCCGGCAAATACACCATGGGAGATATCCTCTCCTTCCGTACCGATCCCAAGCCGGTTCGAGCCGTTGCCGCCCTGGCGACGGTGGCTGTTTCCACCTTCTACCTGACCGCCCAGATGGTTGGCGCAGGTAAACTGATGGCCCTGCTGGTCGGCGTCCCCTACAAGACCGCCATCATCGGCGTCGGCATCCTGATGGTCGGCTACGTCGTCTTCGGTGGTATGATGGCTACGACCTGGGTCCAGATCATCAAGGCCGGACTGCTCATGTCCGGCGCATTCCTGCTGTCGTTCATGGTAATGGCCAAAGCCGGCTTCAACCCGATCACGTTTTTTGATCAGATTGTCAACAGCCCCGATATCCAGGATCACGTTTCCAAAATGTTGCTGAGGGACGGTATCACAATCAGCGGGACAGATGCAGGGCAACGTTTCCTTGAGCCAGCCCTGTTCATGAAGGCGCCGCTCGATCAGATCTCGCTCGGCATGGCCCTCGTATTCGGCACCGCCGGCATGCCGCACATCCTGATGCGCTTCTTCACCGTGCCGACCGCTCAGGCAGCCCGCAAGTCGGTTATCATTGCCATGTGGATCATCGGCGGCTTCTACGTTCTGACAACCCTTCTGGGCTTCGGCGGCGCCATCAACGTCACGCCTCAGGGCATTATCCAGGTTGACCCGGGCGGCAACATGTGTACCCTGCTACTGGCTCAACAGTTGGGCGCAGACATCGCTCCGATCATTGGCGACATCTTCCTGGCGTTTCTCTGCTCGGTCGCCTTCGCCACTATCCTGGCAGTTGTCTCCGGTCTGGTTCTGGCTGCTTCGGCCGCCATCGCCCATGACATCTATGTCAACGTAATCAAAGACGGCCACGCCGATCAGCATGAGCAGGTCATGGCCGCCCGCATTACCTCGCTTGTCGTGGGAGCTGCAGGTATTACCATCGGTATCATTGCCGAGAAAGCCAACGTTGCCCATCTGGTAGCCCTGGCCTTTGCCGTGGCGTCATCCGGCAACCTGCCGGTCGTCATCCTGTCACTCTTCTGGCGCAAGATGAACACCGGCGGTGTCATTGCCGGTCTGGTGGTCGGCACAATCGCCTCCATCGGGCTGGTCATGGTTTCCCCCAACATGACCTATCCTAAAGTAGTGGCAGCCGGTGCCCAGAAGGCTATCACCGCCCTGGAGAAGAAACAGGCTGCGCTGCCTCCAGGCGCTGCACTTGACGAGAAAGACTCCAAGGCGCTTGCCAAAGCCAAGACCGATTACGAGAAAAACAAGGATGGCAAGTCCATCATGGGTCTTGACAAGCCGATCCTGAAGTTGAAAAATCCGGGCATCATCTCCATCCCGCTGGGCTTCATCGCTGCTATCCTGGGCGCCCTGATGTTCCCCAGCCGTCGTTCCGAAGAGATGTTCGACGAGGTCTATGTCCGTCAGAACACCGGCCTCGGCATGGCCAAGGCTATTGACCACTGATACAACATACGCCTGCTGTATATGATATCACGGGGAAGGCTTCGGCCTTCCCCGTTTTTTATATCAGGGTGTATGATTTTATGAGTTTATTCACTTCACCGGCCAGCTTTTCTCCCTGTCCGGCGGATAAAAGTTCTCTTTGCAACGATTGTAATACCCGAACTGCAGCCTCGGGAATTCCTGTTTCAGCCGTTGCAGCAGACGGTACATACCGATTCCTTTCCGCTTGACACCCATCTCACGGTTGTAATAATCAGGATCTATTGACAGGTTGCGCATCTGGATCATGTCCAGATTGGTCTCTCCCACAAACGTGAGCAGCGCCTCGACTTCATCAGGAGCATCGCTAACACCTGGCGACACCAGATAGTTGATCATGGTGAAGCGGCCTGCCTGTCTGGCCCTGTTCACTGAACGGATGACATCCGCAAAAACATACCCGTTAGGCCGGTAATAGCGATTGTAGAGTTCCTCCCGTACCGAATTCATTGAAAAGCGGAAGGAATCCATGCCCGCGTCGCACAGCATTGAAATTTTGTCAGGCAGGGAACCGTTTGAGTTGAAGTTAACCGTGCCGCGCGAAGTGCCCTTCTTCAAGGTGCGGGTCGCCTCGGCGATGACGTCGGCCTGCAGGATAGGATCACCTTCGCATCCCTGTCCGTAGGAAACTATAGCCTGCTCGGCCTTTTCCAGGTGCGGCAGGGCTATTTCGCACAGTTCTGCGGGGGTGGGGACAAAGTTGATCCTTTCGTGGTTGGCCGGGCAACATTCAGATGACTGCAGGCTGATGCATCCCAGGCAGGCCGAATTGCAGACCGGCGAGGTCGGGAGCGGCGCTTCCCAGCGGCGGTAGAAAAGGTTTTTGGCGGCAAAGCAATGATAGTCAACGGCGCAGCGTGATAACTGCTCCAGCAAACGGTTGTCCGGCATTTCCTTCAGCATCTGCCGCACCAGCGGATCGAGAGTGCGATCGTCATAGTTGACCGGGTTCCAATTGCTGTTGCTGTCCACCTTGCTGGCTGCCACCACGAAACAATCCCGTTGTTCGTCCCATCCTACGGCGGTGTAGGACCAGAGCGGCAGTCGGCATTTTTTTGAAGAATAGTCACAAGCCGGCAGCAGGGTGCGCATGTAACCGGGTGCCATAAAGGCAGACACAGCCTGGACGCGAGTCGTCCGCTTCCTCTCTCGAATGCTTTCAACCGTGACAAAGCTCTGTTTGCGGGCATCCCAGGCGATAGGCGGCATGTCGGGCATGGTGAAGAGCCTGCTGTCATCCGGAATCGGTATCAACTCTACATCTTCCGGCAACAGCGGCACAATCCCGTTCATTCCGGCCATGCAGAGTTCGGGATGATCGAAAATATTCCCCTTTTCGTCGGCATAAATCATTTTTGGCAGGTGTCGCGCCACTGGTACCCCCCTTCAGTTACGGATTCTGCGCCTACTCTACCTGTTCGCCAGCTGCTTATCAACCAGATTGGTTCGGCGGGAAAAGATGTTTTGAAACATATTTAAAAACGTGCTATACAGTCTCCCCCTATCCTATCCTGTTTATCAGGGCCTGGAGGAAATCCGTATGCAGAAATTGCGACCGCTGTTCAAGAAACTCTCCACCACAGTCACCATTATGCTGGTTCCGCACTCCAAAGGCGCCTCCCTCAGTTTCAGGATGCCGTATGCCCTGCTGGGACTGCTGCTGATATTTTCCGGCATCGGATCCCTTTATACGATTTCCCTGACATATCACGCACTGGATTTCTACGTGATGAAACAGAAGTATACCCTTATGTCCGGTCAGTACCAGGAAATGAAATCCACAATAAATTCGCTCAAGCAATCCGAATCGGAATTCAAGCGTATTTTCTCGTTGGGCTCCCGTAAGAAGGTTCTGGAAGCCATGGACGACCCAAAGAGTGGCGGCTCCATTAATATCGAGGAGTTGAAACTTCAGGTTGCAGAATCCATGGCAACAGTCTCCGAAATCCGGGAATATCTGGCGAAAGAGCGTGACGTGTATCGGGCAACTCCTCAGGGACAACCGGTCGAAGGTCGACTCAGTTCCGAATTCGGAATGCGCCTTCATCCCCGATACGGAGGAATGAAGTTTCACTCCGGTATAGATCTGAACGCCCCACGGGGAACTCCGATACATGCCACGGCAGACGGCATTATCAGTTTTGCGGGATGGAGCAATGGAAATGGAAATATCGTAGTAATCGAGCACGGTCATGGATTCAGCACCGTCTATGCGCATAATACAAAAAACCAGGTTCAGGTAGGGCAGACCGTAAAACGGGGCCAGGAGATCGCCACGACCGGCTCAACCGGGGTGACAACCGGCCCGCACGTACACTATGAAATCTGGAAAAACGGAAAATGCGTAAATCCCCTCTCTTTTGAAGGGGCGGGCAACAGCTGATACCGCTGCGAGTTACTTGATGTACATGTTCGGTGATATGGGGGGAATGAATGTTCTCAAAACGACAGCCCAAACTTGAAACGATCATCGGACCCGAATCGACTCTGAAGGGTGATCTGGTCTCCAAGGGAACGGTGAAAATCGACGGACATGTTGAGGGAAACGTGGCCGCCGACTGCCTTGTGATAGGCGAGACCGGGAATCTGGCCGGAGATGCCACTGTTCGCGAAATTGTTATCGGTGGCAGGCTGATTGGATCTATTCATGCTACGGACGGAGTGGATATCCAGAGCAAAGGCGAAGTATGCGGTGATATCTTTTCGGCACGCCTTACGATTACAGAGGGAGGCCGTTTTGATGGCCGTTCAACCATGCAACTCCAGAAAAAAATTCCTTATACCGGCGAGGCATCTCTGTAACATGATCTGATTTCGCCTGCAGATTATCGTGAAGAACAGACCGGAGGGTTATACATGCCTATCATCAGCGAAAACAGTTTTTTCTTTATTACGGTCGGTACCATCTGCCATCGCCCGGCGATCACATGCCCGGCTGAAATGGGGCTGACGGAAATGGCCAGTATAATGAAGAAGGAGAATATCTCCGGCATCGTCGTCGTTGAAGGAACAACTCCGGTCGGAGTCGTTTCCCTGCGCGATCTGCGTGACCTGATTGCAGATGGAACTCGTGACATCGCGAAACTGCTCGTGCGTGACATCATGAAGGTCAGGCTCATCACCATCCGCCGCAGCGACTATCTCTTCAAAGCCATTTTTCTGATGGCCAAGCACAATATTCACCGGCTGGTGGTGCTCGACGAATTCGATCAGGTAGTCGGAGTGATGACCGATACCGATCTTTTCCGTATTCAGACCCACAGCCCGCTGTATCTGGTACAGGAGATAGAATCAGCCACCACTATCGAGCAACTGACCCTGCTCGGGCAGAAAATGACCGGTATGCTGCAGTATGCAGTCGAGACCAACGCGGACGTGCAAAGCCTGATCCAGCTCATAGCGCACTTTAATGATGCCATGACCAGGCGTCTGATTTTTATTCTGGATTGCTGCGAAAGTATCCGGCTTCCGGATGAAGCTGCCTTCCTCCTGCTGGGAAGCGAGGGGCGTGAGGAACAGACTCTTCGTACCGACCAGGATAGCGCCATTGTTTACCGGGATGATCTTCCGCCCGACAAACTGGCCGAGGTGCACCGTTTTGCCGAACGCATCGTTATTGCGCTGGAAAGTGTCGGAGTGCCGCTCTGCCCGGGCAACATGATGGCCAACAATCCCGCATGGTGTCACAGCCTGTCGGAATGGAAGTACTTGACAGAACAATGGATAACCATGCCCGGCCCGGATCAGACCGTTTTTTTCGGAGTTTTCCAGGATTTGCGGGTACTGCATGGAGATACTGCTTTTGAAGAAGAGCTACGGACCCATCTTTGCGAATGCACCCGCTTCAACCCCATCTTTTTTCCGAACATGGCGCGCACTATCTCCGGATTCAAAGCGCCGATCGGCATGTTCGGACGTTTTCTGGTTGAAAAAACGGGAGAGCAGTGTGGCAAGCTGGATCTGAAAAAAGGGGGATTGTTTGCCCTGACACGTGGTATTGGCCTGCTGGCACTTGAGGCAGGCATAATGAGCGGGACGACCTGGGACAAGATAGAACGACTCCGTCATCTGAATTTCGTATCCGCCAACGACCTGGATCCCATCAGAGATTCTTTCACCTTCCTGATGAAGATGCGGCTGGAACGGCAACTCCATGACGTGTCATACGGGAAGGAGCCGACAAATTTTGTTGATCCTCTGGTACTTTCCGAAAAGGAACGTGAACGGCTCCGGAAAGCTTTCAAAGGCACCAACGCCATGATTACTCTACTGCACACCCGCTATCAGCTTGATTTAGTCAACCGCTGAGTTATGATCAGGCACTTTCTGATTCTGTGCATGGTATCCCTTCTTGTCTCGTCCCTGAAAGCCGCCGAAATTCCACAACCAGCTCCGGAAAATCTGAAACAGCAGATCGTGCAGCGTTTTACAGGCAGAAAAGCTATCAAATGGGGCGAGCATATACCCGGTGTGCGCACTCGCCTGGATACTCGCGACAAGGTCATTGCCCTGACTCTGGACGCCTGTGGCAGCGTGAAAGGAAAAGGCGCCGATGTACGACTGATCGATTTTTTGACACAGGAGCAGATCCCGGCCACTCTGTTTATAAATGCCCGCTGGATCGACGCCAATCCTGAACTGTTCCGCACACTGTCGCAGAACCCGCTGTTCGAGATCGCCAACCACGGGATGTGGCACAAACCGGCTTCAATCAGCGGTCGGTCGGTTTACGGAATCGCCGGAACGAAAAATGTCGGAGAACTGGTGGATGAAATCGAGCTGAATGCCCGCAAGATAGAGGACAGTACCGGGAAGCGGCCGGGGCTCTACCGCTCCGGTACCGCCTACTACGATGAAGTGGCGGTCGAGATAGCCAATGCCTTGGGACATCAGGTGGCAGGGTATTCAATCCTGGGTGACGCCGGGGCAACCTTCGGAGCGGAACAGGTCAGGGCGGCTCTCTTAAAGGCTACGCCGGGCGATATCGCCCTGTTGCATATGAACCATCCGGAAAGCGGCACCGGAACCGGGATCATGGCGGCTGTTCCGGAACTGAAACGGCGCGGCTTCCGGTTTGTGCGGATGTCGGACTACCCGTTGAAATAAGGCTGAAAAACCCGATGAAACCGGGTATTTTCACGGCCTCCACAGATACATGAACCCGCCACCTGACAGGACATCCGCCCCGCCGGTCAGTAATTCGGCCAGTCCTTCTTTCTCGACAGTACCTGCGTAGATGCTCCCCTTATAGTTTCCGGGTCGGAAGTAGCTGACTATCCGCGCATTTTTATCACCGAGGCTTTCGCGCATACCTCTGATGACATCATCCAGATAACCGGTAGAGTCGATCAATTTGTTCTTAAGCGCCTGTCCGGCGGTGTAGATACGGCCATCGGCGATTTTCTGCAGCTCCTCCCGCACCAGGGTGTTGCCGGGCCTGGCCATGACGACATCCAGAAACCTTCCGTAAAGTTGATCAATGATCTCCTGGCCAAGCCTGATCTCCTCTGGTGTGGCCTTGCGGAAGGGGGACAAAATATCCTTCTTGTCGCCGGACTTGATGGTCTGCTCTTCTACACCGATCTTGCCCATCAGGCCTTCCACGTTGAATTTCATCAGGATGACGCCGATGCTGCCGGTTATGGCTGTGGGATGGGCCGTGATCCGGTCGGCAGCCGCTGCAACGTAATAGCCACCTGATGTTCCGGTACTCATTATGCAGGCCTGCACGGGAATCTTCGTGCGTTTTTTGAATTCACTGATGTCGTGATGGATGATGTCACTGGCAGTCACAGTACCACCGGGAGAGTTGATGCGCAGGATGATGCCGGCCAGATCCTTGTCTTTTTCGGCCTTGTGCAGTGATTCACGGATCAGGGAAACCATGGAAGCGCTTGAGCGGCCCAGCAGCCCACCCGATTTTCCCTCCTCCGAGATGGTGCCGCTGATGTCCAGCAGCAGGATTTTTTTGGACCCTTCTCCTTCCAGCAGCTGCTCTTCAAGCGGACTCGGGGGAGACAGGAGCGGCACATTGACAAAAGCGCAACCGGCAAGCAACAAAAGAGCAAGGAGACAAATGAGACAGAAAACATAACGCATGGCGAGCACCTCGGGCAGCTTATTTACCTTCGCCATCCGCTTAGTGACCGATATTCTTCCCGGTCAGTACCATGAAGACGGTGGCATAGAGTATCCAAAAATCCCTCACGACACTGCGCGTGCGCACGTACTCGAGATCGAGATCGAGCGTCTCGAAGAACGTGATATTGTCACGCCCGACAAGCTTCCCCAGCGAGGTTACACCCGGCTTGACGCTAAGGATCGTATCGGCAGCTTCGCCGTAGTAAGGGACAAGTTCCGGTATTTCAGGGCGCGGTCCCACCAGACTCATATCCCCTAACAGAACGTTGATGAGATTTGGAAGTTCGTCAAGGCTGGTACGGCGCAGAAAGGATCCTGTCCGTGTGATGCGCGGATCGTGCTTTGAGTGGAAACGCAGAGTCTGAATCTTCTCAGGTGAGTAGTTGTAGTCATAAAGTTCGGGAAAGCGCTCAATGGCGTTTACGTACATGCCCCGGAACTTATAAAAGGTAAACGGGCGGCCTCTCTTTCCTATGCGCGTCTGCTTGAAGAGCACAGGCCCCTTCGAATCAAGCTTCACCACGATTGCAATGAGGAGCAACAGAGGAGTGAGGAGGGCGAGCCCCGCGCCCGCCAGCAGTCGATCTGTCACTTCCTTGAAAATCCCGCCGGCCCATGAGCAGCATCTGACCGACAGCGGGCTAACCGCTGGTCGGAACACGTCGGCGTCTTTACGCTGTTCACGGCAGTCGTGTCCGTTAAGGACGACTGGGTCTACATGACCGTCTGATCGCTGATGGACTCTGCCCGGGGAAAGTTTCATCTCTCGTGCCCATACATCTTCCGGTAGTAGTGGTACTAAATAAAGCAACATACAGATTGAACTATTTATGCAGTTTTTCGCGCCGTAGGTATACACAATAAACAGTGGACATACAATAAAATTCATGGTTGAAAATGAAATCCCTCAACCCACTGCAGCACGAACCGGAACCGGATGATCGATATATTTTGGTAACATTCATAAAATCGATATGTGCTATATTCGGATATCAATTCGCGACAGAAGGAATCACATGGCCCACGACAAGATTATCATCAAAGGTGCTTGCGAGCACAATCTCAAATGCATTGACGTCGAAATTCCACGCGATCAGCTGGTGGTCATCACCGGCATCTCCGGTTCCGGCAAATCGACCCTGGCCTTCGACACCATTTACGCAGAAGGACAGCGTCGCTATGTCGAGTCGCTCTCGGCTTATGCACGCCAGTTTTTGGAGCAGATGGAGAAGCCGGACGTCGAGTCGATCGAGGGACTTTCCCCGGCCATATCCATCGAGCAGAAGACTACCAGCAGGAATCCTCGTTCTACCGTCGGCACAGTTACCGAGATCTACGATTACCTGCGCCTGCTGTTCGCCCGCATCGGTCATCCTCACTGCATATCCTGCGGCAGGGAGATCACATCCCAGACCGTTTCCCAGATGGTGGATCAGATCATGCTGCTGCCGGTCGGCACGAAACTGACCTTGCTTGCTCCCATGATTCGCGGCCGGAAGGGGGAGTACAAAAAAGAGCTTACCCAGCTTCGGAAGGAAGGTTTTACCCGGGTTGTCGTGGACGGTACGCTGCGCGAACTGGCCGATGAGATCGAACTGGACAAAAAGAAAAAGCATGACATAGATATTGTGGTGGACCGGATCGTGCTCAAAGAGGGGGTGCAGCGCCGCCTGGCCGATTCGCTGGAGACCGCCCTGCACCATGCTGAAGGGGTGGTAAAAATTTCCCTCACCCGGCCCGCGCCCCCGCTCTCCCTCAGAGAGAGGGAAAATATTCCCCCTCTCCCTGGGCTCCCTGGGGGAGAGGGCCGGGGTGAGGGGGAAACAGCACAGTCCCTCATCTTCTCAGAAAAACTGGCCTGTATCGACTGTGGTGTATCCTATCAGGAGATCACCCCGCGGCTGTTCTCCTTTAACAATCCTCACGGCGCCTGCCCGGAATGCACCGGTCTCGGCACCCGCATGTACTTTGACGCCGAGCTGGTGATTCCCAACCCGGAACTGTCGCTGCGTGAAGGGGCTATCGCTCCGTGGGAGAAGCGGCTCTCGGGGTGGTTCCACCTGATTCTGGATGCCTTGGCCAAGGCTTACAAATTCGACATCCGGAAGCCCTTCAAGGAGCTGCCGCAACAGGTGCGCGACATGATCCTGTCCGGCTCAAAAGGAGAAAAAATCGAATTCTGGTGGGAAGAGGATGGTGGGCGCCGCCACACCTACCGAAAGGAGTTCGAAGGGGTATTGAACAATCTGGAGCGGCGCTGGCGTGAGACCGAATCAGATGCATCCCGCGAAGAACTGGAAAAGTACATGAACATCATGCCTTGCCCGACCTGCCTCGGAGCCCGCCTCAAACCCGAAGCGCTGCATGTGCTGGTGGGGGGACGCGCCATCAGGGATGTTACGGCGCTCTCCATCAGAGATTGTCTGCTCTTTTTCGAGGGACTCAGGCTTTCCGACAAAGAACAGGAGATCGCCCGCCGGATACTGAAGGAAATCCGTGAGCGACTTTCCTTTCTGGTCAACGTCGGCCTGGATTATCTTTCGCTGGACCGTACCTCCGGCTCGTTATCAGGAGGCGAGGGACAACGCATCCGCTTGGCAACCCAGATCGGCTCCAGTCTGGTGGGCGTTCTCTATATCCTTGACGAACCCTCTATCGGTCTGCATCAGCGGGATAACGTGCGTTTGCTGGGCACTCTCAAGCGGTTGCGCGATCTGGGCAACACTGTGCTGGTGGTTGAACATGACGAGGAAACGATTCTGGAGGCGGATCACCTGATCGACATGGGACCGGGTGCCGGAGTGCATGGCGGAGAGGTGGTTGCTCAGGGAACTCCGGACGAGGTGATGAAAAATCCGGCTTCACTGACAGGACGATATCTGTCAGGAGATTTGACCATTCCGGTACCAAAGAAACGACGCAAGGGTGATAAATCACTTCGCATCATCGAAGCATCAGAGAATAATCTCAAAAACGTCTCTGTTGATATTCCACTGGGAGTCATGACCTGCATTACCGGTGTATCCGGTTCAGGCAAGTCCACACTGGTTATCGACACCCTGCACAAAGTGCTCGGCCAGCGTCTGTACCGCAACCGCGAGAAAGCCGGAGCAGTGAAAGACGTGCTGGGGCTTGAGCACCTCGACAAGGTCATCAACATCGATCAGTCGCCAATCGGCCGCACTCCGCGTTCAAACCCGGCCACCTATACCGCTGTCTTCGGCGATATACGCGACCTGTTCTCAAACCTGCCCGAATCAAAATTAAGGGGATACAAACCGGGTCGATATTCGTTCAACGTGAAGGGGGGGCGCTGCGAGGCCTGCTCAGGCGATGGCATCATCAAGATCGAGATGCACTTTCTGCCGGATGTCTACGTAGAGTGCGAGGTTTGCAAGGGGGCGCGCTACAACCGCGAAACGCTGGAGGTACATTATAAAGGCAAGTCCATTGCCGAGGTGCTGGACATGACGGTTTCACAGGCGCTGGAGTTTATGGGAGCCATTCCCAGGATAAAGAACAAGCTGGCCACGCTGGAGGAGGTAGGTCTTGGCTATATCAAGCTGGGGCAATCGGCCACCACGCTCTCGGGGGGCGAGGCCCAGCGGGTCAAACTGTCCAAAGAACTCTCAAAACGGGCCACCGGCCGCACGATCTATATCCTGGATGAGCCGACCACCGGTCTGCATTTCCACGACATCGCCAAGCTGCTGGAAGTGATCCAGCGACTGGTGGATGCCGGTAATACCGTCGTCATTATCGAGCACAATCTGGACGTGATCAAGACCGCCGACTGGATCATCGATCTGGGGCCGGAAGGGGGCGACCGGGGGGGCGAGATCATTGCAGCCGGTACCCCGGAGCAGGTGGCCAGGGTGACGAAGTCGTATACGGGACAGTATTTGCGGAAGATGCTGTAGTTGTTATTCCACTGTAACACTCTTGGCCAGATTACGCGGCTGATCGACATCGGTCCCCTTCAGCACGGCAATATGATAGGCCAGAAGCTGCAATGGCACCGAGAGCAGCAGCGGGTCAAGATCCTCATTCAGGTGCGGGATCTCGATGATCGTCTCGGCTCTTTCCCGAATCTCCTCGTCTCCTTCGCTGCAGACCGCGATCACCCGACCGCCACGGGCAATCACTTCCTCCATGTTTGAGACCGTTTTTTCGTAGGCGCTCCCTTTGGGCACAAGTATGACTACCGGCACGTCCTCGTCTATCAGCGCGATCGGGCCATGCTTCATCTCGCCGGCCGGGTACCCCTCCGCGTGTATATACGAGATTTCCTTGAGCTTGAGTGCACCTTCAAGGGCAATCGGGAAGTTCCTGCCGCGACCGAGATACAGGAAGTCCCGGGCGTTCATGTATTTTTTTGCGATTTTCTCGGTGGCTTCATTCAGATTGAGTACATCCTCCAGCAAGGCGGGAACCTTCTTCAAGCCGGAAATCATGCGCTGGCCCGAGGCGGAGTCGATGGAACAATTGGCACGACCGAGCCGGATGCTGAAAAGGTGCAGGGCTGTTAATTGGGTGACGAACGCTTTGGTGGACGCTACACCGATCTCAGGTCCGGCGTGCGTGTAGATGACGCTGCCAGATTCCCTCGCGATGGAGGAATCGACTACGTTGCAGATGGCCATGACCATCGCGCCGCGTGTCCTGGCTTCACGCAGGGCCGCCAGGGTGTCGGCGGTTTCTCCCGATTGTGAGATGACCATTACGAGAGTGGTTTCATTGATGACCGGGTTACGATAGCGGAATTCGGAAGCGATATCAACCTCTACCGGGACGCGGCAGTGCCCTTCAATGTAGAATTTGCCCACCAGTGCGGCATGCCAGGAGGTGCCGCAGGCGACGATGACGATCCGTTTTACGGCCGCCAGCTGGCGGTCACTGAACTGAAGATCTCCAAGGTAGACGTCCCCTTCACTTTCCAGCAGTCGTCCGGCGATGGTGTCACGCACGGCACGGGGCTGCTCGTAGATCTCTTTCAGCATGAAGTGTTTGTAGCCCCCTTTTTCGGCCATCAGCGGCGACCAGTCAATGTGGCGCGCTTTTTTGTCCAGCGGGCTTCCTTCAATGGTCGAGAAGTGGGCTTCTCCATTGCTGAAAACAGCCATCTCGCCGTCTTCCATGAAGACCATCTCGCGGGTGTGTGCCAGGATGGCAGGAATATCCGAGGCGACGAAATACTCCCCCTGCCCGAGACCTACCACCAGTGGCGAGCCAAGTTTGGCGGCAATCAGGGTCTCCGGTTCTTTTTCATTGAGGATGCAGACCGCGTAGGCGCCTCGCAACTCTGCCAACGCCTGACGGACTGCCTTGGCGAAATCGGGTTCTTTTTTGAGTTTTTCTTCGATCAGATGGGCGATAATTTCGGTATCGGTTTCGCTTTTGAACGTGTGACCGGTACGCTTGAGTTGTTCTTTGAGTTGCAGATAGTTTTCGATGATGCCGTTATGGACGACGATGACCGATCCGGCCTTGTGGGGATGGGCATTGATCTCGGACGGCTTTCCGTGTGTCGCCCAGCGGGTGTGGCCGATGCCGATGACACCTGAGAGCGGTTGCCGGAGCAGATTATTTTCAAGGTTGACAAGCTTGCCTTCGCTACGCCGTATCGCAGATTCTCCCTGTGCCAGAGTGGCGATGCCGGCCGAGTCGTAGCCGCGGTACTCCAGTTTTTTCAGACCTTCCAAAATGACGGGTGTAGCCTGCTGCTCACCGATATATCCGACAATGCCGCACATGATGATTTCCTTTCACGCCAACAGCTCATGGCAATTTCATACTGTTGCTGACATTTGCTTTAACTGTCTCTTTGCACAGAAGTTGAATCCTTGAAAGTAGGTCAGACAGGTCAGCAGAAACGAAAAAATACTGGTAGAAAGCACCAATGGAGCGCCCGATGACTTCTTGGCATCTGGCGCCATAGAGACAAATGTGATGTAAAAGATAACTACACAGCACTTCCAAAGGTCGTTCAACAATCGTTTTTTGCGCAATGCAACTAGAGTTTCAACAGAAATATCAAGGGCACAGCTCTCAATTTCAATATTCGCATCACGACTGGACAACCGGTAGGTTGGATAGAATAAAATCAACTGAAATATAATGGATGCGAAGAAGCTGTAAACAATCTGCACCGGCTTACCGTTCACAGCAAATAACCGCTGAAAATAATAAACCATAAATAACAGAAGTAGTGTCATAATAATTTGAACAACACGGTATATAATAGTGATGTGATTCAATCGCTTGAAGTTGAAACCGGGCATGTGAGCTTGCTCCTTTACATTATGATTTTACCTGTACGGCAACTTACCAAAGCTATCGGCTGAAACAGCAGTTTGGCAGCGGTATCACGTAACAGCTATTGGCCTTGATTGTCAATAGTGGACTGGTAGATACAGATGATATAAATCATCATGCAGTGCTCCGGGAGCGCCATTTAGCAATCCTGTCCATACATTACTGTCACCTTATTTGACAAAATAAAAAGGGCGATACCGAAGCATCACCCTTCTTAATAATCTGTGAGTTGTCTAAGTTCTATGCTTCCTTGTTCATCCTGCGCTTGCCATAAACAGCAAGACCGAACAGGCCAAAACCAAGCAGCACCATTGTGCCGGGTTCCGGAACGGGAGGAGGAGCAACCAGCCCCTGATAAATTGCGTCACTGTCCAGTTTACCCGGATTGATCCAGAGGAAATCTGCTATGTTACCTGTATGATTCTCGGCTTCCTGTACGTATTGATTGTACAATGTAATTACACTGGGATCATGCTGTGTATAATATTTAAAGTCAAGGTCATACACTCCAAGTCCACTGGTTTCGTGCCAGAGAGCCGCCTGGAAAGCTATGCCTTTATCCCCCCCTGCCCGTGCTTCCATTCCATATTTACCCAGCAGATATGCAACATGATCTGCATTGAGAATCGTATTGCCGTGAATGTTGGCATCGTCATTAACGGTGGTATAATTGTAGGTCGAATCATGCCAAACTACGTGAAAGAGATCTACGCAGTAAAGGTAATCAAGCTTGTAGCCGTCCAATGTAGAATTATTTAAAGAGCCGCCAAATTCAATAGTGCGAATGAGTCTAGGAATACCTTTAACTTTCACCACAGAATGAATCCCGTCCGTATCCGACGTACCAACATACAATGACGTTGCTTGACCGTTCCCGAAACTGAATAACAGAACTACAAGAACGAGAAAACTTTGAACTGCTGCTATCTTTTTCATTTTCGTTTCTCCGCTAGTCAGGATACAGCACCAATATGCCAGAAGTGTGCCATAACTATTTACTTATTAATTTCAGAGTGTTGGATTTATTGAATCTATGATTCTATTTTCTGTACATAAGCATTGCAAAGAATCCCGACAGCAAAGTTCAGGCGACTGAACTCAAGCAACTCAAAATCATCACTGATCAGGAATTGCGTTGACACTACCTTGTTCCAGGTGTATTTTTCACTCTTCCGAAAAGCAAATTTCTATATATTATCGTAGGGGCGAACTGCCGTTCGCCCCTATATTTATGATGAGGTACAATGCAGTTCGATCAACTTCTCCAATATACCCTTTCCGGTTTATCCACAGGTGCCATTTACGCTCTGATCGGCATCGGGTTTTCAATTATCTATAACGCAACCGGGATCATCAACTTTGCCCAGGGTGAGTTTGTCATGCTGGGTGGTATGCTGACGATGTTCTTTCTGGGTCTGCTCAAGCTGCCGCTGTGGGCTGCCGTCCCGTGTTCCGTCGCCGCTACAACGGTGGCAGGCGTGTTGTTTGAGTGTCTGGCAATCAGGCCGCTCAAACAACCGACACCTATAAACCTGGTGATCATAACCATTGGCGGCAGTATTCTGATCCGTGGTCTCTCCATGCTGCTGTGGGGCAAAGATACTCATGCCATCCCTCCCTTCTCCGGCGAAGAACCGATTAACATCGGCGGTGCCACGATCCTGCCCCAGCATGTGTGGATTCTTGGTGTTACCCTGGTGATAATCGCTGCCAATAAATATTATTTTTATCACACCATCAGCGGCAAGGCCATGCGCGCCTGCGCCTACAACCGGCGTGCCGCCGGGCTGGTGGGGATTGATGTTCGTCGCATGGTATTGTTCTCCTTCATCATCAGTTCGGCTTTGGGCTCGGTGGCCGGTATCATTGTCGCTCCACTGACCATGACCGCCTATGATGTCGGTATCATGCTCGGATTGAAGGGCTTTTGTGCCGCCATTATCGGTGGCATGAGCGGTGGGGCTGCGACAGTGGTAGGCGGCCTCATTCTGGGGATTCTGGAGTCTCTGGGGGCCGGCCTGATTTCATCGGGCTATAAGGACGCCATTGCCTTTATCATCCTGCTCCTGCTCCTGTTTATCCGTCCCCAGGGACTGTTTGGCAAGGCCCAGAGCGAGAGGGTATAGCCGATGCATCGTGACCGGATCAAGTTTCTGGCGTTTGCTGCAGTGATTCTGGCGGCACCGCAGCTTTTTCACGGCGGCTACCTGATGAACGTGCTGGTGTTTGTCGGCATCAATACCATGCTGGCAATCGGTCTCAACCTGTTGTTGGGGTATGCCGGCCAGATATCTCTGGGGCATGCCGGTTTTTTCGGCCTGGGCGCTTACCTGTCCGGCATACTTACCTCCACCTGCGGCTGGAACCCGTGGCTGGCCATGCCGCTGGTAGCTGCTGTTGTCGGCGCTGCGGCATTTCTGATCGGTTTCCCTATTCTCAAACTCAAGGGTCATTATCTGGCTATGGCAACCCTGGGGATGGGGATCATCATCTATATCGTTTTCAACGAAACCGTTGCTCTGACCGGCGGTCCTTCCGGTCTGTCAGGGATTCCCAACATTTCATTAGGTGACCTGACCTTTGACAACGATGTCAAAAACTACTACCTGATCTGGTTTTTCACTCTCTGCCTCATTCTGCTGACTCAGAATCTGGCTGACTCGCGCGTTGGCCGTGCCCTGCGCGCCGTGCACGATTCGGAAGTCGCCGCACAGGTAATGGGAATCAATGCCCGTCTGCTTAAAGTGCAGATATTTACATTGTCGGCCGTGATTTCATCCGTGGCAGGCAGTCTCTATGCCCACACCATGACCTTTGTGTCACCGGCTTCCTTTGGATTCAACTTCTCTGTTGAACTTCTCACCATGGTAGTCATCGGAGGACTGGGGAGTATCTACGGTTCCTTTCTCGGCGCTGCGCTGTTGACGCTGCTGCCGGAGTTTCTGCGGGCCGCCCACGACTACGATATCGTCATCTACGGCGGCCTGCTGATGACGATGGTGATGTACATGCCAGGCGGTCTTGTACGAGGCGTACCGGATCTTTTCAGAAAACTGCAGAAAAAAGGGGGGAGCAGGCATGCTTGAGCTTGCCATGGACGTC
>Ga0194037_1000189_pt1 | contig 47513 bp, 49 predicted proteins | sample JunL306m_MetaG_FD_148653 | JGI IMG/M metagenome (GOLD analysis project Ga0194037, IMG submission 148653) | Anoxic zone freshwater microbial communities from boreal shield lake in IISD Experimental Lakes Area, Ontario, Canada - Jun2016-L304-6m | ecosystem: Environmental > Aquatic > Freshwater >... | reverse complement strand
GCCCCCTCCCGCAAGGGGCGGGGGAGCAATAGTCCAAACACCAGCCACCTTCTCCATGAGGGAGAAGGTGCCCGTCAGGGCGGATGAGGGGGAGCTTTGACCGTTTGCAATAATACGGAGACTGATAGGTATGCCGGAAATAGTAATAATTGGCGCCGGTGAAACCGCCGAAATAGCCCATCAATATTTTACACATGACTCCAATGACACGGTTATCGCGTTCAGTGTAGAGCGGTGCTATCTTACGCAGGACACCCTGCACGGAGTGCCGGTCGTTGCTCTGGAAGAGCTGGAAGAACACTACCCGGCAGCCGACTGCCTGCTCTTTGTAGCTATCAGTTCCACCAGGCTGAACCGTGTACGCACACGGCTGTACCGGCAGCTCAAGGAGCGGGGCTACCGTTTTGCAACCTACATCAGTTCGCGTGCTTTTGTCTGGCGCAACGCAGAGATCGGCGAAAACTGTTTCATCTTCGAGGACAACACCATCCAGCCTTTCGTCAGGATCGGCAACAATGTCGTCCTCTGGAGCGGCAATCATATCGGCCACAACAGCGTCATCCACGACAACTGTTTCATCGCCTCGCATGTGGTTGTCTCCGGTTTCTGCGAGATCGGCGAGAACTGTTTCCTGGGGGTCAACAGCACCATCATCAACAACATCACGGTCGCAAAGGACTGCTTCATCGGTGCGGGCGCCCTGATCCAGAAAGACACCGAAGAGGGCAAGGTCTACCAGTCCGCCGGGACGGAGGCATCCAGGGTAGGTGCTCTGCGTCTCTTCAAAATCAAGGAGTAAATCTATGAAATGGGAAAAAAAAGGGCTCATCTATTGCCCTGACGGGAGCATGGCCTGGGCACGGCATACTGCTCTCCAACCCACACCTCTCCAGATCAGCGAGGATATCATACGGGTCTTTCTCGGGTTCCGCGACGATGCCGGAATTGGCAGAGTCGGTTACGTGGATGTACGTGCCGATGATCCGCAGGTTGTCATGCGGGTTTCCGGACAGCCCTGTCTGGATATAGGTGTTCCGGGGGCATTCGATGAGAATGGAGTCATACCGTGCGCTGTTGTGAGACGGAATGACGGTATATATCTCTATTATGCCGGCTATCAACTTGGTCATAAAGTGCGTTTCATCGCTTTCAGCGGACTGGCGGTCAGTACTGACGGCGGTCAAACGTTTACACGTCATTCGCAGGCGCCCATCATAGACCGTTCGGACGGTGAATTGCTTTTCAGGGCGATTCACTCCATTATGTACGATGAGGGTAGATGGAAAGCCTGGTATGGAGCGGGAAGCGAATTTCTGGCGGGTGCTCAAAAAACGCTGCCATGTTACAACATACGCTATATGGAGTCGGATGACGGAATCACGTTCCCCCGAAACGGGAAGGTGGTGATCGATATCAGGGATGACGAGCACAGGGTCGGCAGGCCCTATGTTATTAAGACAGATAACCGGTACAGGATGTTTTTCGGTGCCGGCAGTGAAACAGATCCGTACCGGCTTGCCTATGCTGAATCCCTGGATGGCATTCATTGGACCAGGAAAGATGATCAGGTCGGCATGGTGTTGTCCAGCGAAGGGTGGGATTCGCAGATGATGGCCTATCCGGCGGTTGTGAGCTGCAATAACAAGGTGTACCTGTTCTATAACGGCAACGATTACGGCAAGACCGGCTTCGGATATGCGGAACTTGTTGAATGGTAATATTATGCGATAAGGAGTGAACGTAATGGGCGAGCTTGATTACAAACTGCAATCACGGGCATCGGAAAAACAGAAGAGCGCCAGAGAAAAACTGCTCGAACTGTTTCAAACCACGCCGATCCCGCCGGAACATCTTCTGGTTAATCTCGGTCTCTACATGAGAAGCTCGGTGGTGGCGAAATTTTTGTATGTCAACGAACTCTACCAGCAGATCATCACCATCCCCGGTGTTGTCATGGAGTTCGGTGTCTGGTGGGGACAGAACCTGGCTCTGTTCGAGTCGTTTCGGGCTGCGTATGAGCCGTACAACTACACCCGCAAGATCATCGGATTCGATACCTACGAAGGGTATCCTTCGCTATCCGAACAGGATGGTTCCTGCGATCTCGTCAAGCTGAATCAATATGCAGTAACGGAAAATTATCTGGAACATCTCTCGGCGCTGCTTGACTATCATCAGCAGGAGAATGTGATGTCCCATGTCAGGAAGTACGAACTGGTCAAAGGGGATGCGACCGTCACCATCGGCGAATATCTCGGCAGACATCCGGAAACGATCATTTCGCTTGCGTATTTCGATATGCAGCTCTACGAACCCACCCTCACGTGTCTTGAGGCCATCAAACCGTATCTGGTAAAAGGATCCGTCATTGCCATGGATGAGCTTAACAGTTCTGAATTTCCCGGTGAAACGGTCGCATTTCGCGAAGCATTTGGTTCGATGAACTTCCGGTTACTGCGTTCCCGCTTTCTTCCCGACCGTTCATTTGCCGTCATAGAGTAGCCGTGCAACGATTTTACATAACAGAATATTGTTCCGCGCAGCACGATGCATGGAACGAATTCGTCCGGAAATCCAAAAACGGCGTATTCCTTTTCGACCGGCGCTACATGGAGTACCACGCTGACCGCTTTGAGGATTGCTCTCTCATGTTTTTCGACGAAAGGGATCGCCTGGTCGGCCTCATGCCGGCCTCACGACATGGCGACACGGTCATCAGTCACGGTGGTCTGACCTACGGAGGGGTGATCAGCAACGAAGAGATGAAGACCGCAACCATGCTGCATCTCTTCGACGCCCTGCTCGGGCATCTGGCCGGCACCGGATACGCGAAACTGCTCTACAAGCCGATCCCGCACATTTTCCACCGTATCCCCGCCGAAGAAGACCTCTATGCCCTTTTTATCAGCAACGCCCGGATGTGCCGGCGCGACGCATCCTCGGCAATTTATCTGCCCGAGCGGATGAAACTGGCCAAGGGTAAAAGGGAGGGTGTCAGAAAGGCGCTGCGCAGTGGCCTCTCCGTGCGCGAATCCCGCGATTTCCGGACATTTTTCAGTATCGGCCGGAAGGTCATGCGCGAACGTCATAACACCGCGCCGGTTCATTCAGGCGAGGAGATGGCGCTTTTGAAGGAACGTTTCCCGCTCAACATACAACTGCACGGTTCGTTTGACGGCGAGACGATGATGGCCGGCGCCCTCACCTATCTCTGCGGTTCGACTGTTCATGTGCAGTACATGTACAACTCTGACGAGGGTCTTGAGCGTGGTGCCCTGGACATCATTCTGGATTATCTCATCAACGGATTGTACGCCGGATTGAAGTATTTCAGCTTCGGGATTTCCACCGAGGAGAGCGGAAGATACCTGAATCAGGGGCTCATCCACCAGAAAGAGATGTTCGGCGCACGCTCTGTCGTACATGATTTTTATGAACTGGAGCTGACATAGAATGGATCCCGATGAACATTGAAGCCTGTCGAATCATCAACCTGCCCAGGATTACCGACCCGCGCGGCAATCTAACCTTTATCGAGGGGGAGGGGCACATCCCCTTTGCAATCCGCAGGACGTACTGGATCTATGACGTTCCGGGCGGCGCGACGCGGGGCGGACATGCCTACCGAACCAATGAAGAGCTGATCATAGCGGTCTCAGGAAGTTTTGATGTTGTTATCGATAACGGTATGCATCGGGAAACGCATTCCCTGAATCGCTCCTACTATGGTCTCTATATTCCCGCCGGGCAGTGGCGCGAACTGGTTAACTTTTCCACCAATGCGCTGTGCCTGGTGCTGGCCTCCGGGATGTATGACGAGGCGGACTACATCAGAGATTACGAAGCCTTCAAAAAATTCAGGGGGTTGAATAATGTCCAGCGTCTATGACTGTTCGGTCGTGGAACTGCCGCGTATCAGCAGCCCCTCCGGCAACCTTACCCCCGTTAATGCGCAGGTGCAGGTACCCTTTGACATCGCCAGGGTCTACTACCTCTACGATATCCCGGGAGGTGAGACCCGCGGCGGTCATGCCCACCGTGAGCTCCGGCAGTTGCTCGTAGCCGCAAGCGGAAGCTTTGACGTACTCCTTGACGATGGTGTCAACAGACGGGTAATCCACCTTAATCGCCCCTATTTCGGACTGTACATGCCAAACATGATCTGGCGCGAACTGATTAATTTCTCCTCGGGTGGCATCTGCCTGGTGCTGGCCTCCCATGTTTTTGATGAGGGGGATTATTTCAGGGATTACGACGGCTTCAGGCACGCCGCCGGAGGTATCAGATGACTGCGACACTACCTTTTCTGGACCTCAAAGCTCCTCATATCGAGCTGCAGGATGCGCTGGACACCGCCTATCGCCGGGTCATGGACTCGGGATGGTATCTTCTGGGCAAGGAGCTGGAAGCCTTCGAGCAGGAATTCGCCGCCTATTGCGGAGCCACACACTGCATCGGCGTGGGCAACGGCCTGGATGCGCTGCACCTGATCCTGCGGGCTCTGGATATCGGTGCGGGGGACGAGGTAATCGTTCCGTCAAACACCTACATCGCCACCTGGCTTGCGGTTTCTTACGCCGGAGCAACACCGGTGCCCGTGGAGCCGGACGAAACGACATTCAACATTGATCCCGAGCGGATCGAGGCAGCCATCACCCCTCGCACAAAAGCCATTCTGGCGGTGCATCTCTACGGTCAACCGGCTGACATGGACCCGATCAACGCTGTAGCCCGAAAACATGGTCTGCGTGTAATCGAGGATGCTGCCCAGGCTCATGGGGCCCGTTACAAGGGGTGTCGCGCAGGCTCGCTGGGCGACGCGGCAGGCTTCAGCTTCTACCCCGGCAAGAATCTTGGGGCTATCGGAGATGGTGGCGCGGTGGTCACCAGTGATGACGGTATCGCCGCACGGGTTCGCATGCTCAGGAACTACGGATCTCAGCTCAAATACCATAACGAGGTCAAAGGGTTCAATTCGCGTCTGGATGAGCTCCAGGCAGGCTTTCTGCGCGTGAAGCTCGCCTGTCTGGATGAATGGAACGCCCGTCGTGCGGCTATAGCCGCTTATTACAGCGAAGCGCTGGCAGATGCGGGGTTCTCCCTTCCGTATGTTCCCGACCGGGTCGAACCGGTATGGCATCTGTTTGTGCTGCGTACCAAAGAGCGTCAGCGTCTGACGGAAAATCTCGACCGGTGCGGTATCGGCTGGTTGATTCACTATCCTCTCCCGCCGCATCTCCAGGGTGCGTACCGGGAACTGAACCTCCCGGCAGGCACATTTCCGATCGCCGAGCAATTGGCACAGCAGGTTGTCAGCCTTCCCATCGGACCGCATATAACGTTTGACCAGGCATCAGTTGTAGCCGCAGCCTGTCGCGAGACTGTTCCCGCGTTGAGTTTTCCATGAACGCAAACCAGACCCGCCCACTGATCAGTATTTTGATACCGCTCTACAATCATGAACAATTCATTGAGCAGACTCTGGAGAGTATCATCGCTGACAGCTACCCCAATAAGGAGTTGATCGTTCTGGACGACGGCTCCAAAGATGCTTCATTCCAACGGGCAAGTCAGTGGCGGGATCAACATGGCCATCGTTTCAGCGGGCGCTTTGAAGTGCGCACCCGTGAAAACCGGGGGGTATCGGCGACACTCAACGAACTGTTCTCCCTCTCACGGGGCAGATACATTGCCTATGTGTCAAGCGACGACTACCTGTTGCCCGGCGGTGTTGCTGCGCGACTTGAATACCTGGAGCAAAACCCGCACAGAATGCTTGTTGTCGGCGATTATATCACCGTTGACTACGATGGAAAAATATGTAACAGAAGCGGTATCGAGGAGTTTTTCAAAGGCAGCAGGCGACGCCTGCGAAACGAAAAACTTCTCAGTTACGAGATTATTTTCAACTGGTGTCTGGCGGGGCCGATATATATGGGGCGCCGGGAGCTGTACGAAAAAACCGGTGGTTACAATGAAGACATGGCGGTTGAGGACTGGGATTTTTGTTTGAGACTGCTGCCGGACGAATGGCTCGGCTATGTTGACTATTCCGTTGCCGCCTATAGACTCCGACCCGATGAATTGACACATGCAATTTCCGTTCAGCAGCATATCCGTTATAACGAAGCCATGCTGCAGACCGTCACTAACAGTATTCCCCGTTTCACCGGACTGAAGAGATATTTTCTCTACGCCTCGAAGCTTGTATATAGTGGTGTTCTGGAGCGATTCAAGGGAAATGATTCGCTGCGTGCATTCATGTCACGGAAGGCGGGCAGGATTCTGGTGTCTCTCCTCAAAGCTGTTTACCGCATCTGGGCCCGGTTGGTTCTGACCACTTCTCCAAAACAAGTCTGATATGAGCCGACATGTTTTTTATAGATTAAATGTGCGTTACGTATTACAAGTATCAAATTTTTGAGACCATCATGAGTTGACGTCCGAAACTTTGTACGGGATACATTTTCACCTGGAGGATATTCGCATGTACATACTCGGCATCTCCGCCTTTTACCACGATTCCGCCGCTGCATTGATCAGGGATGATGAGATCCTGGCTGCAGCGCAGGAGGAACGTTTCACACGGAAAAAACAGGATCCGGGCTTCCCGGCGCATGCAATTGCATACTGCCTGAACCATGCCGGTATCACGCTGGCCGATGTCGAAGCGGTCGTTTTCTATGACAAACCGTTTCTCAAGTTCGAACGACTACTGGAGACCTACTACGCCTTTGCCCCCAGGGGGCTGAAGTCATTCCTTTCTGCCATACCGGTCTGGATCAAGGAAAAAGTGATGCTGAAGCGGCTGTTGCTGGACGAACTGACCGCCATTGATCCGGTTCCGCGGGACAGTATCACGTTACTTTTTCCGGAACACCATCTCTCCCACGCTGCCAGCGCTTTTTTTCCTTCACCTTTCGAGGAAGCCGCCATACTTACCATTGACGGCGTAGGGGAGTGGACCACTGCCTCGATCTGCCACGGCAAGGGCAACAGCATCAGCATCCTCAAGGAACTTAAATTCCCTCACTCTCTGGGACTGCTCTACTCCGCCTTCACCTACTATCTGGGTTTCAAGGTCAATTCCGGAGAATACAAGCTGATGGGGCTGGCCCCCTACGGAAATCCTCATTCGGGAAGGGTCGAGGAATTCATCGCCCTGATCAGGCAGCATCTGGTTGAGATAAAGGCAGATGGATCGCTCTGGCTCAATCAGGAGTATTTTGATTACGCCGCCGGCCTGAAGATGACTGACAACGGCAAATGGGAAGCGCTCTTCGGTTTTCCGAGACGCGGCGAGGAGTCGGAACTCCAGGCGGAACACTGTGACCTGGGGCTGGCCATCCAGCGGATTGCAGAAGAAGTGGTTATCAATATGGCCAGGGAGGCCAGGCGACTGACCGGCGCGAGAAACATCTGCCTGGCAGGCGGTGTGGCTCTCAACTGCGTTGCCAACGGCAAGCTGCTTCGCTCCGGCATTTTTGACAAGCTCTGGATCCAGCCTGCGGCCGGCGATGCCGGCGGAGCGCTGGGGGCGGCGTTGGCTGCCTATTATATCTCCTTCGGCAACTCACGCATGTGTGACGGAACAACTGACCGGATGAAGGGCTCTTACCTGGGGCCGGAGTATTCCGACCTGGACATCATGCAGACGGCCCGGAAATACAAGGCGGTTTATCGGCGCTGCGACTCATTCGCCGAGATCTGCGACATCACTTCCGATTACCTGAGCCGGGAAAACGTGATCGGCTGGTTCCAGGCCCGCATGGAGTGGGGACCGCGCGCACTGGGCAACCGAAGCATCATCGCCGATGCGAGGAGTCCGGAGATGCAGCGTAAATTGAATCTCAAGATAAAATACCGCGAGGGCTTCCGCCCCTTTGCCCCGTCAGTCATGATTGAATGCGAGCAGGAGTTTTTCGACTGTGCTACACCATCCCCCTACATGCTGCTGGTAGCGGATGTGGTGGAAAAACGGCGTAACCCGCTCCCGGATGGATATCATGGCATGATGGTGCGGGATAAGTTGTATCATCTCCGCTCCGACATACCGTCAATCACGCATATCGACTACTCGGCGCGACTCCAGACCGTCCACAGGGAAACCAATCCCCACTACTGGCAGCTGATTGATACATTCAGGCAGAAAACCGGCTACGGTGTGATCGTCAACACCAGTTTCAACGTGCGTGGCGAGCCGATTGTCATGACGCCGGACGACGCCTACAAATGCTTCATGCGCACGGAAATGGACCATCTGGTGCTGGGCAATTTCATTTTTGACAAAAAGGAGCAACCGAAATGGGAAGAGAAGAAGGACTGGCGGGAGGAGTACGGACTTGACTGATGTTTCTCATACAAAGCAGCTGTCCCGTGGCCAGAGGATTCTTTTCCCCCTGGTTACCGTACTGCTGTCGCTTATTGTCGTGGCGCTCATTCTGGAAATGGGGTTGCGCGTGGCCGGATACAGTCCGGGAAATGTGAATTATCTCAGTTCGTTTCATGAATATGACAAAACAGTGGGGCACCGGGGGAGAAAAAACTTTGAAGGGCGCTTCAAACGCCCCGAGTTCGATACATTGATTGCTCACAATGGGCGGGGCTTCCGCAGACAGGAGTTTCTCACCCCCGAAAAGGAGAAAGGGTGTAAACGCACTATTCATGTTTTTGGCGACTCATTCGTGTGGGGCTGGGGGGTCGCGCAGGGTGAGGGCTTCACCGATCTTATGAACAGAACGATGCCGGATGTCTGCGTCAGAAATTACGGATTAATTTCCACCGGTACGGTTGCACAATACCTCCTCTTCGACAGCGAGGTAAAAAAAACCGTCAAGCCGGGGGATATAGTACTGCTGATGTTCTTCAGCAATGATTTTGACGACAACGTATGGAAGGGGAAGGTACGGGGAGAGCTTCAGAACGGAAAAGTCTCTGTGGTACATGAGGAGAAACCGTTCAACTCCCTGAAGGATCGCATTGAAAAAGCCTCGTATCTTTTCAACTATCTGAGTTACAAGGTTAATCTGTATCAGTTGTCCCGGAAGATCAAAAAGACGAACGAGGATCATGCAAAACTGGGAGCTTTTGATTCTTCCGATAAACGCTATCTGATTACCCGGCATTTTCTGGATCTGTTCAACAGGGACACCCGTGCGGTCAATGCCCGCTTTGTTGCCGCCTATATCGCCACTCAAGCGGAGATGGGGGAGAGCGCTGTTGACAAACCGAACAAACTGGCCAACGAAGAGCGTTTCCGGAAGGCGTTTCTGGAGATCAGTCAGTCACTGGGGCTGGAGACGCTCGATCTGCTGCCGTTATTCAAGGAGTTCAAAAAAAGCCATAACAATCCGAAATTGACCTTTACGACCGATGAACACTGGAACCCGGCAGGTCACAGGGCGGCGGCGAACATTATTGAAAACTATCTGCTGATACATCCGTAAATTTTATTGACGAGAGGTTATTATGAGTGTTGTTACAGATTTCTGGCAGTTTCTGAGAGAACGGAAAAAATGGTGGCTGCTGCCGATGATTGTCGTGCTGCTGCTGATCGGCGTGCTGATTGTCATGACCAGCGGATCTGCCATAGCACCGTTCATTTACACACTGTTCTAGGGGGAAGGCATGTCTGAAACAAAAAATCCGCGATTGCAGGAGATGGAGACACTGGGTGTTCTCGCAGCATTTTTTCTGGTCGTCAACATCCTCAGTCACCGCCGCGAATTTGTGTATGTTTCGCTGGCTCTGCTGGTCATCGCTTTGTTCGTCAAGCCGTTGGCGCGTACTATCTCACGGGTGTGGTTACGGTTCGCCGAGGTGCTCGGAACCTTTAACAGCAAGGTGATTCTATCACTGGTATTTTATGCTTTTTTAACGCCGATAGCATTTTTGTACCGGATATTCACCAAAGATTCACTTATGCTGAAACGCCAAAAAAACGCCACTTCGTTTTACACCGAACGTAACCACACCTATACCCGCACCGATCTTGATAAGATGTGGTAACGGCGTGGTCATTTCCAATCAGCCGCGCCGTAGGGCAAGGTTTTGTTATGATCTGTAATCCAGACTGCAATGTCGGTCAAGGGCTTTGCGCCTTGTAAATCCCTCAGCAGCATGTGATAGCCATTCTCATAAAAAGCCTTTCGGCTTGTGTCAGGCATCTTTTCTAGCATCAGGAATGTCGGTTCCTTGGGGATAACCTGATCCTTCCTGCCGTACTGGATCAGAGTTGGTACTCGCAGTTTCTCTGACCGTGCCAAGGCCTCGTCCATCAGATTGGTGAGTCCGTACAAGGTGTCTATGCGGGTGGCTCTGATGATAAGCGGGTCGCGGCCCAAAGCCCGCAGCATCTCAATGTTGTCTGACGGGGAGATATGCAGCCCTTTCCCGGTAAGCTCCATCCGGGGGAGTGTGTGCGAAGCGATGGCCAGCAGCCACCTTTGATACCAGGGCATGGTTTTCCGCCCCCAGACCGCCGGTGCGATCAGGATAACACCGTCGACATTTGGCGGATTACTCCCGGTCATGGCAACGATGGTCACAGCCCCTCCCATACTCTCTCCCAAAATGTAAAGTGGTATGCCTGGATGACGTTTGCGGATCTCCCTTGCAAAACCGGCGAGGTCGTTCGTGTACGCCTCGGTGCCCGACCAGAGCCCGTGTCCCGGCGAACCGCCAAAACCTCGCTGGTCGTAGGCGTAGCAGGCAATACCGTAGCGGTTCAGGTAACTTCCGGCGGAAGCGAAGGCGTTACTGTAATCGTTAAAACCGTGCAGAGCAACGATGACAGCCCTGGGGGGGCCGCCATCCGGCAGCCAGGAGCGCACCGGCAGCAATACCCCGTCACCGGTAACATAATGCCCTTTTTGAACTCCCGGCTCCGTGACCTGTTTTCCGGGGTGATTCACCTGCGGTGAACACGCGGATATGACGAGCAGAGCAACTGCTATCATACCGGATACTGCTGATCTTCTCATTCGTGGCATTTTGGGTCCCGGATTGTTAATCTCTGTGTTTTTTACTGCAGAGCGGGCACCCCTGCATTGAAAGCGGTTTTTCCAGCCTGCAGGCGGCCAGCAAATCCTCGTTTCCGAATATTGTCACCGTCAGATCATCTGCCATAATCAACCCTTCGTGAAGGATAATGGTGCGTTCACAGAGTTCCATTACCATGTCGAGATCATGACTGGTGAAGATTTTAGTGTGATGGAATTGCCGGAGCAATGAAATAAGCTGCCGGCGGGCAGACGGGTCGAGCCCGCTGGTAGGCTCATCCATAACCAGAATATCGGGTGACATGGACAGCACGGTGGCAATGGCAACCCGTTTCTTTTCACCGCCGGAGAGGTGGTAAGGCGGCTTGTCACGCAGATGTCCGGCCCCTACCCGTTCAAGCGCGTCCGTCACTCTTTTTTCAACATGCTCTCCAATAAGACCAAGGTTTAAAGGTCCGAAGGCAACATCGTCGAAAACCGTCGGCATAAAGAGCTGGTCGTCAGGATTCTGGAAGACCATGCCGACTGTTCGCCGGATATCAGGCAGCGTACTTTTTGAGAGTGGTGTGTCACCGATACGTATATGTCCGTCCGTTGCTGCCAGATATCCGTTCAAGTGCTGCAGCAGCGTCGATTTCCCTGCCCCGTTGGCGCCGATGACCGCTACCGACTCCCCGTGATGAATCCTGAACGATACACCCCGCAGAGCCATGGTTCCATCGGGATAAACATGGCGGAGATTTTCAACTTCTACAAGATGGTGACTCATATGAACAGGTCTGTTACCAGTGATCCCAGCAGCAGGGGGATATTACGGGTCCGCAGAAGGATAAAGAGCGTGCCCCAGCCAAGAACAAACAATAATTCCGCTTTTCCGAATCGTGACTGACGCCGGGCATGGAATATTCCAACGAAACCGCGTGCCAGCATGGCCATATGGATCCGCTCGGCCCGTTGCCAGGTACGCAGCAGCAGATGTCCCGTCATTGAGCTGAAACTGCGCATCCCCATCCCTTTTTTACCGCAGGATCGTAACTCGCGTGCTCTGGATGCCCTGTCACCCTCTTCGCTGAGTACAAAAATATAGCGGTAAAGGAAGAGCAGCTGCACGGTAAAAACCTGTGGCATCCCCATCTGCTCCAGCGCCTGGCAGACAGACGTAAATCCGGTTGTTCCGATGAGAATCAGCGCCGCTCCGACCGTCAGCGCCGAGCGCACAAGCATGGAGATGAAAGATACCCAGCCACCGGAAATGCCAAACATTCCAAACTGTAGAAGCATCTCCCGGTCAAACACCGGATTAAATATACCGATAAGTATGACGTATGGCCAGATGAGAACGATTTTTCTGGCAATATATAACGGAGGCAGCCTGGCCAGCGAGATCATGACTATCGGAAAAACAGAGAACGGCAGCAGGGCGGCCAGTTCATACGTGCCAAACGAAATGACTGAAATTATGAATATCAGCGTCACCAGCACCTTGGCGCGCGGGTCGAGTCTGTGGATGGTTGAGTCACCGTCAGCAAGCAGATCAAGTTGCTTTAAATCATCAATAGATTGCATGAAATCTCACCATACACTAACCTGGTAGAAAACAACTGCGTAACACAATAAAATATTTCATAGCACACTGATTGATTAAAATCCAGACAGTAGTGACTTCTGTCACAAAATCAGTTATGGTTCTGATGACAAAGTAAAAGTGAAACCTGAGAGGATACATTGAATGGGAAATACCGTCAGATTCGGCATTTCGCTTGATGAGAAACTGCTGCAGAGTTTTGATCAGCTGATCGATCAAAAGAGCTATATGAACCGCTCCGAGGCGATCCGCGATCTTATCCGGGCTTCTCTGGTAGAGGAACGCTGCGGAGCCGAGGATCAGGAAGCGGTTGGTACCGTGACGCTGGTATACAACCACCATGTGCGTGACCTCTCTGACAGACTGACGGAACATCAGCATACGTATCATGACAGGATTGTTTCGGCGCTTCATGTGCATCTTGATGCCCATAATTGCCTGGAGGTGCTCGTTGTTCGGGGAACCGTACGCGATGTCAAACAGATTGCTGACGAGTTGATAAGTGTGAAAGGGGTCAAGCACGGCAAACTCGTATTGACAACTACCGGAGAAGATTTATAGAGTGTTGGCACGGAATAATTGAGCGGAGAATCTAACTACATGCAGACAACTTCCAGAATTTTTGTTGCCGGCCACCGCGGAATGGTCGGATCGGCCATTGTCAGATTGCTTCAGTCCCAGGGTTGCAACAATCTGCTGCTCCGATCGAGAGTTGATCTGGATCTCTGCAACCAGCAGTCGATCGAAGCCTTTTTTCGCGAAGAACAGCCGGAGTACGTTTTTCTTGCCGCCGCACGAGTCGGCGGCATTATCGCCAACAGCACCTGCAAGGGCGAGTTCATCCATGAAAACCTGATGATCCAGAGCAACATCATTCACAACTCCTGGTTGAACGGAGTCAGGCGCCTTCTTTTTCTGGGCAGTACCTGCATTTATCCGAAATTTTCCCCGCAGCCGATGAAGGAAGAACACCTGCTGACCGGTGCTCTGGAACCGACCAATGACGCATACGCTATCGCCAAAATAGCCGGGATCTGCCAGTGCCGCTCCTATAATCAGCAGTATGGAACAAAATATCTGTCTGCGATGCCGAATAACCTGTATGGCCCCAATGACAATTTCGATCTCGAAAAGTCACATGTTTTGCCGGCCATGATCCGCAAGTTTCATGAAGCGAAACAGCGTGGTGATGCCTCGGTGACGATATGGGGAACCGGCGCGCCGCTACGCGAATTTCTTCAGGTAGACGATCTGGCCGCAGCCTGTGTATTTTTAATGAACCTTGACGACATTCGCTACGATTCATTGCTGAATGACCCGGTTGCTCCGGCTCTTATTAATGTCGGCTCCGACCAGGAGATCAGTATTCTTGATCTGGCACTGCTGGTGAGGGATATTACCGGTTTCACGGGCTCTCTGGTTTTTGATACTGACAAACCTGACGGGACGCCTCGCAAACTGGCGGATTCTTCCAGGATTCATGCGCTGGGATGGCGGCACGCCGTTGAATTGCGGGAGGGTATTTCAGGGGCTTATCAGTGGTTTCTGGAAAATCATCCGGTATCAGTTGCATGAGAGACACATTCCTCGTATTTGGCTCACCACGTATTGAACGTCCGGAAATCGATGAAGTAGTCGCCTGCCTTGAATCCGGCTGGCTCGGCAGCGGCCCCAAGGTTGATCAGTTCGAGCAGGACTTTATTGCCTATAAACAGACAGATTATGCGGCGGCCGTCAATTCAGGCACGGCCGCGCTTCACCTCAGCATGCTTGCAGCAGGTCTACAACCGGGCGATGAAGTCATCACAACGCCAATGACGTTTTGCGCAACGATCAATGCGATCATTCATGCGGGCGCCACACCGGTTCTGGCCGATGTGGATGCCGTGAGCATGAATATAGACCCGCTGCAGGTCGAAAGGAAAATTACTTCCGGGACGAGAGCAATTCTGCCGGTTCATTTTGCAGGTCGCCCCTGTAACATGGACGCCTTGCAGGAGATCACGAATCGCCACAGATTCAAGCTGATTGAGGATTGCGCCCATGCTATCGAGACTGAATACAAGGGGGTAAAAGCCGGCACTTTCGGCGATTTTGGCTGTTTCAGCTTTTACGCTACCAAAAATATCATGACCGGCGAAGGGGGGATGGTACTGGCTAAACAAGAGGAGGACATATCCCGCGTCAAGGTGCTGGCGCTGCACGGCATGAACAAGGAAGCCTGGAAACGCTTCAGCGACAGTGAGTACAGGCATTACCAGGTGATCGAATGCGGCTTCAAATATAACATGATGGACATGCAGGCCGCTATCGGCATCCACCAATTGCTGCAAGTCGAGCGATACTGGGACCGGCGGCAGGAGATATGGCAGCGCTACAACGAAGCTTTTGCCACTCTCCCGATAGGACTGCCGGCTGAACCCGAACCCGATACCCGGCACGCCTATCACCTCTATTCGATTCTTGTTGATGCTGTCAGAACCGGTATAAGCCGTGACGATTTTCTGAATGCCATGACAGCACAAAAGATCGGCGTCGGCGTTCACTATCTCAGCATTCCCGAGCATCCCTACTATCAGCATACTTTCGGGTGGCGCCCGGAGGATTACCCCAACGCGATGCGCATCGGCAGACAGACGGTCAGTCTGCCGATTTCAGCGAAGATGACGGATAGTGATGTTGAGGATGTGATAGAAGCGGTAAAGCACGTCATACAACGTAATTAATCTTCTTTTACCGCAAAGCTGGCCGAAAAGAGCCGGTTCGCCTGCAGACACCCCAATTACTTCACCAGTTTTTACTCCGTTGAGCGATGGCGAGGCACGGAGCAGGATTTATCAAGGGATTCTTGAACGGAAGGAGCGGCAGTGGAAATTGCACACGGAATCCTGAGTGCCCTCCATCTGGCGCTTCGTCCTTGGCGACGGCAAAGAGGGAATTATTATCCTTGACCTTATTCTGGCGGACCGTGATGAGTATCGGAGGGCAATAGACAATGCCGTTGAGTTTCTCCCCGATGGGTGTCTGATCAAAGTGATTGAACCTCAGGATCTGATTGCCGTCAAGCAACTAGTCTTACTCCCCACGTTTGGTTATCCGCCCGTGACAGACCGCGACTACATATTGAACAAGCAATTTATATGTCTGACACTTTTCAGTCAGATAGATCTGCTAGGCTTGGCCTGGCGTACCAGAGCCACGAAGGTGCAAAGAAGGGCCTTCACGGAAATTCAGCATTGATGAGTTACTGCTGAACAAGAGAAGTTAAAAAGATGAAAAAAATCCTGTCCATATTTGGCACCCGACCGGAAGCGATCAAGATGGCACCGGTAATCAAGGAGCTGGAAAAGCATCCTGAGCTTTTTACCAGTCGTGTTTGTGTTACGGCACAACATCGGCAGATGCTTGATCAGGTTTTACAACTCTTTGACATTGTGCCGGACTACGATCTGGATATTATGAAACCGGGGCAGGATCTTTTTGATATTACCAGCAATGTGCTGCTGGGGTTGAAGGGGGGTCTGGAAAAAGAGCGCCCGGATATGGTGCTGGTGCATGGCGATACGACTACTACCATGGCCGCATCACTGGCGGCTTACTACCTGAAGATTCCGGTGGGGCATGTCGAGGCCGGGTTACGTACTGGCAACAAGTTTGCTCCGTTTCCAGAGGAGATCAATCGTCACATCACCGGCGTCATTGCCGATGTCCATTTCGCGCCGACTGAGTGGGCGCGGGAAAATCTGCTTCGGGAATCAGTTGATCCTGCAACCATCCACGTAACCGGAAATACGGTCATTGATGCGCTGCTGACAGTAGTGACAAAGGTGAGACAACCGGAACATGAAGCGGAAATACTGGAATATTTGCGCCCACGGTTTCAAAACAACTCTTCCTTCATCGCTCATCTCTCATCATCCCGAATGATTCTTGTCACCGGCCATCGCCGTGAAAACTTTGGCGCGGGTTTTGAAAATATCTGCCTGGCATTGGCAGAAATAGCCGGATCTTATCCTGATGTAGAAATTATCTATCCGGTGCACCTCAACCCTAATGTTCAGGAGCCGGTTAACCGGCTTCTTGGTGGTGGCAAGCTGAAAAACATCCACCTGATCGAACCGGTAGACTATCTCCCGTTCATCTGGCTTATGGATCGCTCATATCTGATCATTACCGATTCCGGTGGTGTACAGGAAGAAGCGCCGTCGCTTGGCAAGCCGGTACTTGTCCTGCGTGAAACCACCGAGCGACCAGAGGCAATAGAGGCGGGAACGGTTAAGTTGGTGGGTACTGATCGGGAGCGGATTGTTGCCGAGACCCGGTTGCTACTTGATGATTCGGATGCGTATGCGAAGATGAGTCAGGCGCATAACCCGTATGGTGATGGGAATGCATCTGCGCGGATAGTGACAGTGTTGTATGGTCTTTCTTGGAGGAGGTAAAAAAAGTGATGAGTCCGGTTACCGGAAAAAATGCAGTGCAACTTGTGAAAGAATTTGACAGCAAATACATAGTAGATTTGTACCAACGGGAGCTAAGTGTTGATGTGCGTAAGTTTTTTGCTGACGTTCCACTTGTTCGGGTCTATGAATGCCTAGACACTGGCTATCGCTATTACGAACCGAGTAAGATTGTCGGTGATCCGGAACTTTATGAAAAACTCCAAGAGATTCCTTGGTACTATTCTACTGGTAAGGAAGAACATCTTGTTGCGCTGGATGCATTTTCAAGTAATCAGCATGCACTCGAAGTCGGGTGCGGAAGCGGTGTGTTTCTTAACCTTCTTAGAGATAAGGGTGTCACTGCGGTTGGTTTAGAGTTCAATTCTACAGCAGTAAGAAAGGCATCTACCAAAGGCTTGACAGTCTTCCAAGAATCGATTGAAGAGCATGTAACGAAGCATCATGAGTTTTATGATGTTGTAGCTTCTTTTCAAGTTCTTGAGCATGTTGTAAATGTTCAGAGCTTTCTGAATGCATCATTGCAAGCTTTAAGACTTGGAGGGACATTGATAGTTAGCGTTCCAAATAATGACGGTGCCTATCATAAGTTCCATGAAGACCCTCTAAATATGCCTCCTCATCACATGGGGTTGTGGGGAGTAAACTCACTTATCGCTCTACAGCAACACTTTCCCTTACAACTTGAGAAACTCGTTACTGATACCAGCACTCCTTCTGAATGGATCCATAAGCACGCTATGCAAGCAGTTGAGAATAATCTCAGACCAAAATTTGGTTGTTTGTCTCCAATAATCTGTAGTCTTTCTCAGAAGTTCATCAAGCGTGGCGCCGAAAGTATGAGTGAATTTATGCCAGGACAGACTGTTACGGCATTTTACAGAAAGTGTTAAGACGACATGAAGGTGGCACTTGTTACATACGCTTTGAACATCGGAGGTTTAGAATCTGTTTTACTCTCTCTTGCTCGGGGATTACGCAGCCACGGGAGCGAATCAACTTTTGTTGTTACAGATTCAATAGGCGAATGGCATGGACGACCTGTTACGGAAGGTTTCCAAGTCGAATCGTACATTCCATCAAGTTGGGAAAGTCGTATTGGACATGCAAAGAGATTAGCTTTTTTTTTAGCGCAATTCGATGTTGTATTGCTGAACCATTCGAGATCAGGGCAAAGTTCCGCCGGGCTTCTGCCTGACTCATCAGTGGTATTGTCTATCCTCCATAACGACGATGAAGAAATATACAGAGTTGGGTTGACCAATGCCGGAAACCTGGATTGTGTTGTTACGGTGGGGAATCGAGTGCAGGAAGAGGCACTTCGTTGCGGTATTAATCCCGACAAAATTGTATGCATCAGGAACGGCGTAGATGTTTTTTCGTCATATCCTAAGAAACGAACCAATGTAGCCGAAAAACCGCTTCGTGCAATTTTTATTGGTCGGATTTTCCATGAGCAGAAGGGAGTTTTCTATCTACCGGGTATCTTGGCAAATACCAAAAAAAATGGGTGTGCCGTTACTCTTGATATCGTAGGTGATGGCCCAGATCTTGAGTCGCTCCGTTGCCGCGTTAAAGGTGAAATGCTTTCTGAAGTTGTTTGTATTCATGGTCCACTTCTTCATGAAAAGGCCATGGAAATGCTCGCAGAATCAGATGTCATTTTGATGCCATCATATTTTGAAGGCCAACCAATAGTACTTTTTGAGGCGATGGCCCGCGGGGTGGTGCCGATTGTCTCGCGACTAAACGGAATCACTGATGCAGTTATTATGGAAAGGGAAAATGGGTTTCTTGTTGATATTGGTGACGAGGAAGCTTTTACAAGTGCCCTGTCGTTGTTAACCAACTCGCAAATTCTGGACAGCATGTCGCGAGCCGCGTGGAAAGCAGCTTTAGAAAGTTTTGGTTTTGAGAATATGGTTGCCGCCTATACTAAGGTGATTGAAGAGTGTCGAGACAACCGTAAGCAGGGCAAATTGCCTCGGAGATCTGGCCAACTTGATGTGACACTTCTTGGAAAACATCCAGAATATCCTTTGTTTATGCATGTTTTGAGCAGCAAATTGAAGAAAGCAACTAGCGGAAATACTGGGGAAAGAGGTATCAATGGGATTTGATGTGAATGGTGTGAGGTTCCTTCTTGATGCCTCTAAAGCAGGAGTTGTTTTTGGTACCTGTGCAATGCTTGGTAGGCAGGAAATGCATATTACTACTACTCAACTTGATCAGGTGTTTCGTATGTTTTCAATAGATCTTGGAAAAACAGGTGCAGAAAAGATTCTAATAAATGACGGTGCTGCAGGTTATTCCGAATCTTTCCTTAAATGTTGTGGAGCGAAGGAAGTTGTTTCTTTCGACAACTCCGATTATGAAGGCGCAACTTTTGTTCATGATATGAATAGAGATATACCTTTCGCATACCATGCTCAATTTGATTGTGTAATCGACAGTGGAACTCTGGAGCATGTTTTCAATATTCCTGTTGCATTACGAAATTGTATGAAAATGGTAAAATCGGGAGGACACTTTCTTTCTGTCGCCCCTTGCAATAATTTCATGGGGCATGGTTTTTACCAGTTTTCTCCAGAGATTTTCTACGGTGTTTTTTCTGAGAGGAACGGTTTTACGGTGGAACGAATGTTTATCTTTGAATCGCGACCTAACGCTCAATGGTATCGTGTTGCTGACCCATCAAAAATCGGTGGGAGGGTGGAACTCGCTAATTCAATGATGACATACCTCCTTGTCCAGGCCCGGCGGATTAGAGAAATCGACCTTTGCGATATTACACCGCAACAGAGTGATTACGTTCCAATCTGGGAAGATAAAATTCCCTCTTCTACAAAAAGGGATCATAGTGATCTAAGAGTTAATACTTTTACAGCTTTAAAAGGAAACCTGAAGAGAAGGGTGAAAGGTACAATGCGACATCTCCCGGTAGAGTCTGTAAGGACTCCCTTCAAAAAGCCGTGGTATGAACCTTACGAGTAAATTCAGGAAAGCAGGAGTCACTTGAACGATTTTATTATTAAAATTCTCCGTAGACTTGGCTTCAACCGTGCTATCAGCTACGGGGTTCTCTCACGGGTGTGGGGTCTTTTCTCTGGTCCAGTCACAATCTTGATGATTGGAACCCGCTTGACTAAAGTGGAGCAGGGTTTTTATTATACGATCAGTAGCCTACTGGCTCTGCAATTGTTTTTTGAGCTTGGGTTAATGACGGTGATGGCGCAATTTGCCAGTCATGAGTTTGTTAACCTAACTTGGGGAAATAAGGGGCAGGTTAATGGGGATCCTCTGGCAAAGGAACGTTTCATTGATCTTCTCTCTAAGGGCGCAAAGTGGTTTTCACTGGCATCAGTTGGCCTATTTGTTGTGCTGGTACCAGTAGGTCTTGTGTTTCTCGAAAATGAGGCGAATGCTCGTGTTGATTTCAGTTGGCGGTTGCCGTGGGTACTTGCTGTCGCCGGGACAGCGCTGAATCTCTTTACGATCCCATTTTTTGCTGTCGTAATGGGCAGCGGAGATGTGATGACGGTGAATCATCGAGAAATGGTGGGAGCAGTTGTCTCGTCAGTTCTTTGCTGGACGGTTCTTGCACTACATGGCGGTCTGTATGCTGCATTTGCGGTAACTTCCGGTGCCTTCGTGATCTCTTGGAGTTATCTTCTACGAGAAAAGCCAGAGATGCTAAAACTTGCCTGGCACAGAATCAGCGGTAAGGCTGGTAACCAGGACCCGGAAGCAAGAATATATTGGTGGCGTGAAGTATGGCCTTTACAGTGGAAACTCGCTTTAACCTGGGTTGCCGGATACTTCGTCTTCCAACTGTTTACGCCAGTTCTCTTCAGATATCAGGGGGCGGTGGTTGCCGGGCAAATGGGAATGACACTGAGCGCCGCGAACGCTCTACTAGGGGTTTCTCTTACTTGGATCAATGCACGAACGCCAGAATTCGGGAAGTTGGTCGCAAAACGTGATTGGTTCCAGTTGGACTCGATACTTCGAAAAGTCATTTTACAGTCCACTGTTGTCTCCATCTCAGGTGCGACGGTCGGAGCGCTACTTATATTGTTTTTGCAACAACATTTTCAGATCGGCCAGAGATTCATCCCTGCGTCACAAGCAGGACTGTTCTTTTCTGGAATTGTGTTTAGCGTTATTGCAGCGGCGTTTGGCGGTTACTTGAGAGCACATAAACAGGAACCACTTCTGCCTTTATCAATCGCACTTGGGGTTGTGCAGGGTGGGGCTACGTGGTTTCTTGGGATGAAGTATTCAACTCTTGGGGTTACGACCGGTTTTGTTTTAATAAATTCAGTAATAACTCTGCCAGTAACGGTAGCAATCTGGAACAGTTTCCGGAAGAAATGGCACACAGCCTGAAAATGGATAACTCGATCCTCTATTTAATGCATGTTCCCTGGGGCCATATCAAGCAGCGACCACATTTTGTTGTGGAGTATCTTCGGAAGTATTTCCAATTAAATGTCTTTGGATTGCAACATGTATCGGCTTCTCAAAATACACTTGTCAACAACGACATACCTTCTTCGGTAAATGTTGATAACCTGACTGCGTATAATGTCCCAGGATTCATCAATAACATTCTGGCTCGAAAAAAACTTCGACGGTATGCAAAGAGTTCCGGGATTGTTTGGTTGACTTCGCCGCGGTTGCACGGTTTTGTTAAGCCTCTACTGACAAAAAATCATATTGTTGTTTATGACTGCATGGATGATGTTCTCGAATTTCCCGATGCAAAGTCTGATAAGAAACGTCAGCAAAAGCTTTTCAATCTTGAGCAAGAGCTTTGTGGCCGTGCTGACATCATCTTCTGCTCATCCGATTTCCTCCGCCAGAAACTTCTGAACCGATATGGTGCGTTGAAAGTCAAAGTCGTTAATAACGCTGTAAATCTGCCACAAACGAATGATCCGATTGCCCAACTACCGGAAGAAATTGAAAAAGCATTTACCGGCACGAAAAAGAAAATCGTCTATATTGGTACCATTTCCGAATGGTTTGACTTTGACCTTTTAGTAAAAAGTCTGGATGAATTTGATAATTTCGAGTACCTGCTTTTCGGTTGCCATGACGTATATGTGCCTACTCATGAGCGTATCAAGTATTTTGGCCCTATTGAGCATAAGTACGTTTTTTCGCTGATGAAAAGGGCCGATGTTCTGATCATGCCGTTTATTATGAACGAATTAATATTGTCGGTGAATCCGGTTAAAATTTATGAATATATCTTGAGCGGGAAACCAGCATTAGTAAAGGGATACCCGGAAACGGAGAAGTTTTCTGATTATGTGTATTTGTACAACACTTATGACGAATATATGGCTGTGTACAGGGAGATTGCCGCCAACAATTTTTCTGGCAAGCAAAGCAGATGTGCATGTCTCAGATATTCCCAATGCAACACTTGGGAGAATCGTATATCAGAGATGGTGCCTGAAATTAATCGCTTTATGGTCGGAGATATATGATTCTGCCAAAACCGAAATCGATTGTTTTCAACACATCCAAACATAGATATGGGAAATGCAATATCTGTGGGAAAAGAACAATTTTCTGGGCAATCGATTTTTCTGGACGGTGCTTCAGAAATTCCATGATCTGCTTTCACTGTGGGTCTTCGGCTCGCAATCGCCATGTGACTCTGATCGTAACCGAAAAAATCCTTGGGAAAGCTGGATCTCAAGCCTGCTTGTCAGCACTTTCGGCGTTGCCAAAGTTTCGGATGCTTAATACAGATCCAGATGGTTCTATGGCAAAAGCGCTCGGCGTTTCTGAACATTATTTATGTTCGGGATATTATCCAGGCGTAGAACCAGGGAAAGAAATACGTCCGTTTGTTTACTGCCAGGATGTTTCACGACTAACGTTCGAAGATGATTCCTTTGATGTTGTCGTGACAGAGGATGTTCTTGAACACGTCAGAAAATCTGATAACGCTTTTACCGAAATCTATCGGGTACTGAAACCGGGGGGATGTCACGTATTTACAATTCCTTTCTTCTTTGACAAAAAGACGCTTTACAGAGTTGAAGTTATCGGGGAGGAAGACAAGGTACTGCTTCCTCCCGAGTATCATTATGATGCTCTGCGAGGTGACATTCTTTCTTACCGGACGTTCGGCATTGATCTGTATGAACTCCTTGATTTAGTAGGCTTTAGGACAGAGGTTCATTTCGCCAGTTTTTTCGACCATCGTTTTGGAATATATGACAGCTTCGTATTCTGTTCCGTTAAATAGTCTTGCCATATGCCCGCTACTGCACAACCATATTTCACAATTGTTATCCCAAACTGGAATGGAAAACACCTCCTCGAAGAGTGCCTGAACTCTCTGTATAATCAGACGTTTAACAATTTCGAAGTCGTAATGATCGACAACGGATCGAGTGATGGTTCGGTAGAATTTGTTCATTGTTTCTTCCCGCATGTTCGCACAGTTGCTCTTTATACAAACTCCGGTTTTGCGGCGGGAGTAAACCGGGGCATCAATGCTGCGTGCGGCAAATTCCTTGTTCTTCTTAATAACGACACCAATACTGAAGCACACTGGCTGGAAAACCTTGTCCAGGCTATTCATGAGTACCCAGATATTTGGATCTTCGCATCCAAGCTCCTCAACTATTACGACCGTAATATCATCGATTCGGCTGGCGATGCTTTGGACCTCACTCTGGGGCCTTACAAGATTGGTGAATTTCAGCAGTCGGAAAGCGACCAGGACCGGCGCTTCATCTTCGGCGCCTGCGGTGGTGGTGGCTGTTACAAGCGGGAACTGTTTGACCGGATCGGCCTGTTTGATGAAGATTTCTTTGCCTATTTTGAGGATGTTGACCTTTCGTTTCGCGCCAACTGGGCCGGGTATCGCTGCCTGTCGGTTCCCGATGCGGTGATCTACCACAAAGTGGCGGCAACTTCCGGGGCAAGCAGTGCCAACCGGGATCGTTTTGACATCATGCGTCGCCGCAACTATCTGTTCCTGATCATCAAGAATTATCCGCTTCCCTTTCTGGTTCAACACCTGCCGTTTATCCTGACCTCTCACAGCCTTAAATTCCTTCTTAATCTCTGCCGTGGCCGCTTCCAGGTGGCATTTTTGACCCAATGGGAGATTCTGAAAGGTCTGCCAAAGATGCTTAACAAACGAAGAGCCATAATGGCGGCGCGTCGCATCGGCAACGCCGAGATGAAATCCCTCTGCGTGCCGAAATATGGTGGCTGGTGGGGATTTGTCAGGAAAAAAATGGGTATGGCCTGATAGCCCGCAGGCCGATTCACGCCATTCTGGCGTGTATGAATTGCTGAACAACATCTCGATATCAGAAAATCAAGCATAGTATGTCCATTAATTATGGACATACTATGCTGCTAACTGTTAATCTGTTGCCATTGTCCAGGAGATGGTGAGCATGACAAACGGCCTTCTGCTCAAGAGCATTCCCTATGAAGAGTTTGACTACCAGACTCTGCTGGACGCCGTTCGTGTCTACGCACGGCCACGCATGAAGATTTCCGCCATGTTGACCAAAGGTGACATTATCCGGGTCAAGAAGGGGCTCTACGTACTTGGCGAGTCGTTGCGCCGCCGCCCGTATTGCCGTGAGTTACTTGGCAATCTCATCTATGGCCCATCCTATGTGTCCCTTGAATACGCTTTGAACTATCACGGCCTCACGCCGGAACGGGTTGAAACCGTCACTTCAGTAACCTGTGGCCGCTCCCGCAACTTCGATACCCCGGTCGGTGCTTATTCCTATCGTATGATTCCACTGGCGGCATTTCGCATCGGTATGGACAGGATAGAGTTGACTGATGGCCGTTCTTTTCTCATTGCCATTCCGGAAAAGGCTCTGGCGGACCGGGTTGTTGCAGACCGTGGCTCCGGCATCTCCACCTGGAGAGAGTTACGTTGCTATTTGACGGATGACCTCCGTATCGATGCTGATGCACTTTGTCGACTTGACCCGGCGAAACTTACCGATATCGCCCGCCTCTACCGCTCTCGCAAATTGAAGCTGTTGGCCGGGCTGATCTCCCGAATGGGGAAATCTGCCGTGAAACCCGGCACAGGAGAGTTGTGATGCATGAGGCAATTGGCCGAATGCTTGCCAAATATGAGACGAAAAGCCTTGATGATTCCGTAAGGGCACTGAGGGAGATCATCCAGGAAGTGGCGCTGCTTGGGCTCTGGCGTGCCAAATTTTTCGAACATGCCGCTTTCTATGGCGGTACTTCTCTACGAATTCTTCATGGGCTTGACCGTTTTTCCGAAGATCTTGACTTCTCGCTGCTGGTACCGAACCCAGGCTTTAATTTGCAGCGGTACACAGCATCGCTTGAGGAAGAGCTGCTGGCTTTCGGTTTCAACGTTCGTATGGAGATGATCGACAAGGGTGTACAAACAGCAGTGCAGTCCGCTTTTCTAAAAACAAATACCCGTAATGAACTCCTGATCATTGAGGCGGGAGAAGAGCTGGCGGGACAGGTCACAGGCGGTCAGGTACTGAAAGTCAAGATAGAAGTGGATACAGAGCCGCCGCCCGGCTTTACCACTTCAACCCGCTATCTGCTGCAGCCGATACCGTTTGCCGTGCGCAGTTATTCACTTCCGGACCTGTTTGCCGGCAAGATGCATGCGCTTCTGTTCAGGAAATGGAAAAACCGGGTCAAGGGGCGCGACTGGTACGATCTTGTCTGGTATGCCGCCAATCATCCCGAGTTGAATCTTCACCATCTTGAACAGCGGATGCGGCAGACCGGCAACTGGATGGGAGATCAATGGCTTTCGCCGATTCTGTTTAATGCACTGTTGCTCGAAGCAATCGCCCGTCTTGACGTGAATCAGGCCAGAAAAGACGTGGCACCGTTTGTAAAGGATCAGCAGATACTGGATCTCTGGTCTCATGAATTCTTCCGCCAGGTATCGAGCCGGATCACTCCGGTGGACAGCAGGTTTGCGCCATGACAGACGCTACGGTAACGCGTATCTCCGTCATAATCCTCACCTGGAACGGCAGGCAGTATCTGAAGGATTGTCTTGAATCCCTGGCGGCACAGACCTTCCACAATTTTGAGACGATCCTGCTCGATAACGGCTCGCACGACGGCACGGAGGCGTATGTGCGTGAGGCGTTTCCGTGGGTCAGGAGTATCAGGCTCCCGGAAAACAGTGGTTTTGCGGCGGGCAACAACATGGCGTTTGCCGAGTGTCGCAGTGAGTTTATCGTCACGCTTAACAACGATACCATGGTTGATTCGGGATTTCTGGCGGAGCTTTTGAAGTCAGCCGAGGCCGATCTACAGGTGGGCATGGTGGCGGCGAAAATGCTCAACTTTTTCGAAAAAGACCGAATTGATTCAGTCGGCGTCAGCGTTGCACCAAATGGCATGGGCCATAACATCGGCGTGGGGGAACAGAACGGCGGCCAGTATGACCAGCCGTCAGAGGTGTTCGGCCCGTGTGCCGGGGCGGCGCTGTATCGACGTGAAATGCTTGATGAGACAGGTTTTTTCGATCCTGACTTTTTCGCCTATTACGAGGATCTCGATCTGGCGTGGCGGGGGAGACTGGCCGGGTGGCGTTGCGTGACTGCGCCTGGTGCGGTGGTGCATCATGTCCATTCGGCGTCAAGCGGCAGGATGAGCGAGTTCACCGTGTTTCATACTCATCGTAACAAGTGGTTTGTCATTATCAAAAACTGGCCGGCTTCACTGATATTCCGCCAACTCCCGCTGATTCTGGCCTATGATGCCGCAGCTCTGCTACTGTCAGTACTGAAGGGCAGGATCAGGCCGGCCCTGTCGGCACGGTTTCATGTGCTGATGGAGTTGCCGAATCTACTACGCAAGCGTTCACAGGTTGCGGAAATGCGGAAAATACCGATGGGCAATATTCAGCAACTTTTTGTTCCGGCAGCGTCTCCTTTGAAAACGTTGCGGCGGAAAATGGGGAGCGGAGTATGAAAATCATGGACACCGTAGCAATGAAAATAGTCTTTCTCGCACCCTTCGGTATCCGTCCCAAGGGTACCGTGATCGCCAGGATGCTGCCGCTGGCGGCAGAGTTGCAGCGCTTCGGTCATACGGTGACGATCATCGCTCCCCCGTACACCAATCCCGAAGACTCCAGGAAAGTCGAGATCGTACGAGGAGTGAAATTGGTTAACGTCGAGCTGCCAAACAGTGGCAAGGCTCTTTCGGCACTGCCTCTTGCCTTGCGAATGTTCCGCGCTGCTCTCGCTGAAAAGCCTGATATCGTACATCTCTTCAAACCGAAAGGATATGGCGGCCTGACGGCACAGCTTATGATCCTGCTCAGGTGCTGCGGAGTACGCATGCCCCAGATGTTTGTCGATACCGATGACTGGGAAGGGCGGGGGGGGATGAATGAGTTGCATTCATACTCATCCTTAGAAAAAAAGTTCTATGCTTATCAGGAACAGTGGCTATCCCGCCATGCCGAAGGAATGACCGTCGCCAGCCGTGAGCTGGAACTCTTGACCGCCGGGCTTGGTGTGGCGGCAGAAAAGATTCTCTATCTGCCCAACTGCGTGGAAGATGTTCCAGCGGGAGACGGAGTCCGTATCCGGCAGAAGCTGGCAATCGGAGCAGATACACCGGTGATTCTGCTCTATACTCGTTTTTTCGAGTTTGCCCAGGAAGGGCTTCATCGTGTACTGGCCGGAATCCGCCAGCAGGTGCCTGGCGTCCGTTTCCTGGTTGTGGGTAGGGGGAGGCAGGGCGAGGAAGATCTGCTGCTGTCAGCCTCACGGAATATGGGATTCGCAGAGTCCCTGATTATGGCCGGATGGCTGGAGCCAGGCGAGATACCGGATTATCTGGCTGTTGCCGATGTGGCCATCTATCCGCTTGATGACACACTGGTGAACCGCGCCAAATGCCCGGCGAAGCTGACCGAAATCATCAGGGCCGGAGTGCCGGTGGTGGCAGACGAGGTAGGGCAAGCGGCTGAATATGTGCATGACGGAATTTCCGGGTTTTTAACTGTTTCAGGAGATGTGGAAGGTATGGTAGAAAGGACCGTTTCCCTCCTCAAGGATAGATTGAGGTGGAAACTGGTTGGGGAAGCGGGGCGGCAAACCCTGCTGGAACGTTTCAGCTGGTGTGATTTTGCGGCGCGGCTGGCAGCATTTTATGTACGGAGGAAACAAGTATGAAATCGATAATAGTCACCGGCTCCTCGGCTTTTTTGGATTTGGTTGTCTCATTGTCCTGAGTATCCTGAAATGGTAGTATAAGCTATATTTAATTATATAAACAGAAGTTGAGGTGATCGTTACATGAGTGACCGTACAAGGAATCTGGCATGTGTTTCGGGGCTGTTGCTGGTATTGGTGCTTTTTTATTCCAAGATCCTCTTCACCGGCAAAATCATCCGCGCCCCCGACATAATCAACGAATTTTACTGGAATATCAAGGGGATCGGCAATGTACCCTTCGTTGACCTCCTCCACATTCAATTACGAGCCGCCTGGAACATTTTCATCAACAGCGGTTACTCCGTCGAAGGTGGTGATGCCTCTCTGTCATTTTTGATCTGGAAGCAGTTGATCTTCTGGGTGATACCAGCGCCGGCCTGTGTGGCATGGTTCATTGTGCTCCATCTCTTTTTCGGCGCAACAGGTACTTTTTTCTGTTGCCGAGCCATAGGCGCCAGCCGCCCGGCCGCCTTTCTCGGCGGTTTGATCTTTGCCCTGGCACCGGAAATAGCCTCTCTGATCAATGCCGGCCATGTCATGAAAATTGCCACCATCTCCTACGCGCCCTGGGCCTTTTATTTCCTAGAACGCGGCTTTCAATCCCGCCGGTTGATCTTTTTTCTGACCTCGGCAGTTGTACTGGCGTTTCAGTTTTTTAATACTCACTGGCAGATCGCCTTTTATACCTGCCTATGCGTCGGAGCGTACGGACTGTTCAGGCTTTACGGCATAATGCGCAGCCCCGATAGTAATAAAAATGAGACCATTCGACTGCTCAGCCTCAATGCAGCGCTACTGGTTTTCTTCCTCACCGCGGTATCAATATCGCTTGTCCCTCTGGCCAACTGGTCGAAAGAAACCAACCGCGGAGTGCAGAGTGGTGCAAATCAAGAATCGACAGGTGTTAAGGGCGGACTGAATGTTGACGAGGCCATGTCATGGTCGTTTCCGCCCGAAGAACTAGCAACCTTTATTGTGCCCGGTTTTTTCGGCCTTTCACGTCAGGAAGCGGGAGAAAATCCGAAGAATATCAAATCCTATTACTGGGGGAGGATGAATTTCACCCAGACTACCGATTATATCGGCCTGCTCCCCTGGCTACTGCTGCCGCTACCGTTGATTTTCAGGCGGGACAGATACACTTGGCTGTCACTGGGAGGGATAATCGGTGGAATCCTATTCTCTTTTGGTAAATACACCCCATTCTATATTATGCTCTATAAGTATTTCCCCGGCATAAATCATTTCCGAGTACCGAAAATGATGATGTTCATCCCGGTAATCGCTCTCGCAATTCTGGCGGCAAGAGGGCTTGACCTGCTTATGGATGGGGAGCTGCGCCGGACAAAGGCATTCGGAAATTACATCAAAGTTATCTGTGCGCTGCCGCTGTTTTTGCTCGCTACGCTTGGCCTGGAGGCAGCCGGAACGAAACAGTGGCTTGAGCTGTTTTTCCAGAATCTGGTGCAGCCGACGCGCTATGAACAGGGAGTGCAGCTTGTGGCTCAACGTTGGGAAAATATCCTGACGGAAACCGGCGTTGCCGCCGGCATAGCGGCACTGTATGCCGGGGCGCTTCTGCTGCTGCTCAGGCAGAACCTGGCTCGGTATGTTCCATGGCTGTTGCTGCTTCTGTTCGCGGGGGATACCTGTCGGGTAAACAGTAAATTTACGTTTCTTGTGCCTGCACCTCATCAAGCAAAGGGAACTGCGCCGGCAGCACCTGAGATCCGTTTTCTTTCCGGAATGCCGGTCATCTTCCGCGTTCTGCCGATGGACGGCAATGATCCCATGCAGTATGCGACCAGGAATCTGCCGGTAATGTTCACCTCTAACGCCGTCCAGCAGGTTCGATGGCAGCAGTTCCTGGATGGTTTCAATCTGGCCGGGCCCATGACCGATATGTTGAATGTCAAGTATCTTGTGATAAAAAATGCCGATTATCAGCAGCAAAAAGAGCAGATGGGACAAAAATATCAGACGGTATTTACTGCTCCGGACAACGGCGTTGTTGTATTGGAAAACAGGACGGTACTTCCCAAAGGATGGCTGGTACCTTCTGCAGCTGTGATACCCGATCCGGCTCAGCGCCTGGCGCTTCTGCAAATTCCGCAATTCAACCCTGCAACTGTTGCTTTGGTGGAATCGCCACCGCCGATTCCCCTTGCTGATCCGAATAGTGCACTAACACCGCTACCCGCTCAAAATGTTACCATTCCGGTTTATGAAGGTGAACGTATCGTCGTAGAAGCAGTTGTTCAAGTAAACGCACTTCTCGTTCTCGGAGAAAAGTACTACAAGGGATGGAAAGGAACCGTAGATGGCAAAAATGTCGATATCGTGCCAGTCAATCATATCCTGCGCGGGGTGTATCTGACGCCCGGCAAACATACGGTGGAGTTTGTTTTCGATCCGCTCCCCTTCAAGATCGGCAAATTCCTGACACTGGCTTCTTTTGCACTGTTTGCCGGGATGCTGGTGAGGGAGTGGCTGGTGAGGCGGAAAAAGGTTGAAGGTTGAAGTGAAGAAAGGCGATTGAGGGATGAGGGAATCTACTTGCAGTTTTGTCACAATGCTTGTTTTTTGCATGTTTTTTCAGATTTGAAACTGAAGGGGCGACCGATTCCATCAAATGATATATGGCTGGCAGCTTCGGCACTGCAACATGGTTGTGCTCTTGCCAGTCTTGACGGACAATTCACAAATGTAAGCGGTCTTTTGATGGCATTATAACAGAGGAGAGGAGTCTCTTAATGGCAACTACTATGACACTACGCGGTATGGATGAGCAATGTGCTGTTGCCCTCAAGGAGCGGGCCAGGCAGGAGGGTACCAGTCTTAACGCGCTTATGCTGAAACTATTGAAAGAATCTTTGGGGATTAACAAGAAAAAACGTACTACGGAATATCATGATCTTGATAGTCTTGCCGGTACATGGAGTACTTCCGATGCTGCCGAATTTGCCCAAGCTACAGCGGTGTTTGAAAAAATAGACGAAGATATGTGGAAATAGTCAGTATTTTACCCTGCACAGTTGCAATATAGTATGTTTAAGGAACGCTATCACGCTGTTCCCTGGATGGTAATTTGTGAGCCTGACTCTCATTGATTCTGATACACTTTTCAAGGTCCAGGGTGCATTGAAAACAGTTTTTGGGATCAGATGAGGATGAGGGGTGAACACACACTGGATGAACTCAAGCGGTTTGATCTGCAGATATTCCAACCGCGCCACGGCTACCGTTATTCGCTGGATGCCCTTCTGCTGGCACGTTTCTGCTCAACGTTGCAACCGGGTGGAAGCATTGTAGACCTGGGAGCCGGGTGCGGAATTATTTCGCTGCTGCTGGCGCGAGTCAATCCGGCTGCTCACGTTCTTGCAGTCGAAAACAACCCCGAAATGGCTGCGCTTGTCGAAAGGAATATTCAGCATAATGACCTCGCCGGAAGGGTTTCCGTGCATGCTGAAGACGTCATCAGGGTAAGAGAGAGTTATGCAGATTCAATCTTTGATCTGGTTGTATCCAATCCACCCTTTCGGACACCCTGGAGTGGTAAAGTCAGTCCACGGGCAGGGCGCGATACCGCCAGACACGAGACAACGGCAGGGCTGGCGGACTTTCTGGCTGCCGCCAAATATCTGGTAAAGCCATCGGGCAGAATCTGTTTCATCCAGCTTCCGTCGCGTTTGGCCGAATTCATTGCATTGGCCACGGAGATGAAGCTGTCACTGTTGCGTTTGCGTATGATCCACAACAATGCAGAATCACCCGCAACCATTTTCATGGCCGAACTGGCCAAAGGGAGACGTAGCACGCCGGTTGTGGAAGCGCCCCTGTTCGTGCGGGATATGGATGGGGATTATTCAGATGAAGTGTGGCGGTAATATCAGAGTTATCGTCATAGGGAGCAAAGAGGTATCACTGAAAGGCATCCTCCTGGTGAGGATGCCTTTCAGTTTCAAAAAGAGCGGTAACCGGGAATCAGTTCCTGATCAGCAGAATCAGCGACATTTTCTCACCGTCAACAATATGAATCGGAAAACTGAGCGCCGCGTGACCGGCTGGTACCGACATGCCGGCTGCCGGCGGCCGGATGGTGACCGGAGGATTGATGTTCATGATGACACCCATCTGAGATGCCTTGGCGGCTACATTGCCGCACACCACGTTTACAAACTCCATGACGGTATCTTCCAGCACTTCACTCGGCTCATTTTCAACCGATTCTTCATGCAGTATGGATCTGGCGATAATTTTTTGCAGACCTGACGAGACGGAAATCAAATAGCGGGCTTCCACATCTCCCGAGAAATCCATGGCCGCAACCATGAAGTTGGTTTCGATGGTGGTTATCAGTGAGCATTTGCCCGGACGGAACTGCAGGTCGAGCACGCGGGTGATCATCTTGTAGGTCAGGTCGGCGGTCATTTCCCATATCGTATTGTTGGCGATAGTAATGGGCAGTTCAATCCCATGAGACACATACTGGGCCTGGTCTGCCTTGAAATCGGACAGATGCTGCGGCAGCTTGTCAGCTGCAAGCGCACCTACCTGAATGAGCGCCTCACCGATGTAAAGATGAGAGTTTTTCTGACGGGTTATGACATCATTCAACTGGGTAAGCGTCAGATAACCCATCTCGACCAGCAGGTCACCCAGTTTCATGTCCTTTGACATCTGGGCGTTGTGGGCCCGCTCAATATCAGTCTGGGTGATGTAACCCATGAAAACAGCCATTTCACCGAGCTTGAGATTTTTCTTATCCTGAAGATCAATTGCTTTGATCAGATCATCTCTGGTTACGATATTTTTTTCCACGAGAAACTGCCCGAAAAATTTCACAGCCATATCAGTATCCTCTCGCCAAATCAGAGTTCCCGCAGAATTCGCAGGACGTTGTCGGTCTCAAACGGTTTGGAGATGACGTTTTTTGCACCCAGTTTCAACGCCTCGGTAAACTTGTCGCCAACCCCGCCAAGTGATGTCACCATGACGACCTTGACATCCTTATCCATGACGGACAAGGTGCGCAGCGCCGTCAGGCCGTCCATGCCAGGCATGTTCATATCCATGCATATGATTTCCGGGTTTTCGGAATGATTCATCTTGATGGCCTCGGCTCCGTTCTTGGCGTGGCCAACACAGACAAAATCACCGGATTCTCCGATTATCTTCTCAAGCTGGCGGGCAACTGAAAGACTATCATCTACTACGAGAACCTTCTTCATTTCCACAAATCCTCCTGATAGACTGGACGTCAAGCAGATTCTCGGATCCAGCCATGACTGATTGTCACAAAATCTGCGGGGAAATGTATCTGAAAGTAAATGAAAAGTCAAAATTATGTTTTGCATCTTCCTGATGACGGTGATTGATCAGGCTTTTTCATTGCAAGGTTACGGTTGTTCTGCTAGCTTTCAACAGAAGTAAAAAATCGATCAAGGTTGCCCGATGAATGAATCCTGGCTTGAAATAGCCTGCAATATACCAGCGGAATATGCCGATGAGCTGGCATCATTCCTGACCGATCTTTCCGGAAACGGTGTCTGTATGGAAAACATCTGCGTGGATGCTTTTTCTCCCGGCGAAATCCCCGATTCTCTGCGCGTGACGATCAAGGCCTATCTGCCTGCAGACGTTGACCAGACCCTCAGGATGGCAGAGCTGGAAACATATCTGCAGGAACTGTCTGCCAGCCGGCCGGGTATTTATTTCGCTCCGCCTGTGATTGAGCCGATTCGTTCAGAGGACTGGAGCACAAGCTGGAAGATTCATTTTAAGCCGCTGCGTGTCGGCAAGAGGCTTTTGATAGTACCTACCTGGGAAGAAGCAGTGCCGATGCCGGATGACTTGCTGCTTCGTATTGATCCGGGGATGGCCTTTGGCACCGGGGGGCACGAGACCACACAACTCTGTCTGGAGTTGCTGGAAAAATGCATGGATTCTGTCTGGCCTGCCCCGCCATCGCTCCTCGACCTGGGTACCGGCTCCGGCATCCTTGCCATGGCTGCGAGTTTGCTGGGGGCGGGCCGGGTTCTGGCGCTTGATATCGATCCTGATGCGCTTCTGGTTGCACGGGAAAACCTTGCCGTGAACGGGCTCGCAGAAAGGGTTGCATGCGATACGATTCCTCTCGAATTACTGACTGAGAGTTTTGATATCATTCTGGCAAATATACTTGCCGAAGAGCTGGTCAGGCTGGCGTCCTGCCTGGCTGCCTGCCTGAATCCCGGTGGCATCCTGATACTTTCCGGAATACTGATCGAGAAGGAAGAACTGGTGCATCAGGGGTTTGCTGCGTTGCAACTTCAGTTTATCGAAACCGGCTGCGCCGGTGAATGGGTTGCCATGTTGTACCGGAGGGCTGTCCTTCCATGAACGCCCGCCGCTTCATGATACATTCCCGAACGGTTCGCGATGGGTATGCCTCGTTCGACGGTGATATTTATAATCATATGGTGCGTGTTCTGCGCCTGTCTACCGGTGATTCCGTTCAGTTTGCAGATGAAAACGGGCTCGTGTACTACGGGGTGATCAACCAGGTGGCAAAGGAGTGGGTTGCTGTCAAAATATCCTTGACTCAGACCACTTCTGACGATGATTGCGTTGCGCCGCTGATTACGATTTGCCAGGCACTTCCAAAAGGTGACAAGGTCGATCTGGTGCTGCAAAAAGGCACTGAACTGGGTGCTCATGCTTTCCGGCTTTTCGGTGGTCGCCGTTCGGTTGCCCGGATACACGATGGACGGCAGGAAGGTAAACTTGAACGCTGGAACCGGATCACATCGGAAGCCGCCCGGCAATGTGGCCGCAATGATGTTCCGGTTGTTTCGTGGAGGCCGGATGCGATGGAAACGGCCATTGATTCCGATCAGGAGTTTCGCCTGATTCTCTGGGAAGGCGAACGGGAACGTTCGCTGAAAGAAACATTGTTGGCGCAGGCCAAACCGGTTTCAGTTGCGGTTGTGATAGGCCCGGAAGGCGGTTTCGATCCTCAGGAGGTGCGCCATTTTACCCAGCACGGTTTCCAGCCGGTTTCATTGGGTTCCAGAATCCTTCGGACCGAAACGGCAAGTATTGCTATTCTGGCGATAATGCAGTATACATGGGGAGAAATATGATAAAACCTGAATCAAGGAGCCGCTCATGAAATGCCCCAAGTGCGGATACAACAGTTTTGAGTATAACAGCAGCTGCAAGAAGTGCTCAAGCGACCTGGGCGGCTACAAACAGACGTATAATATTACTCCGATTGTCCTTCCGCATGAGGCCAAAGAATTAAAGGCGAGCGAATTCCGCATGGAGGTATCGTCGAATGAAAGGCCTGTTGAAAACGTGGAGACGCACGACGATATGTTTTCATTTGACTTACCGGAGGACGCAGCTCCGTCTTCTCCACCTTCTTCAGCCTCACCGCAAGAAGATCCGTTCAATTTTGATTATGATCTGCCGGCAGTCAGTTTGCAGAAGGCTCCGGTTGAGGATGGGAAATTTGCCGATCTCCTTGAAACGACTTCTCAGGTTGATGACAGCCCGTTTAGCTCTTTTGCGGCCACTCCATCCACTCCATCCGCACCACCTGCAAAAGCAGCCCCGACGACAAGCCCGGGAGAGTTTGATCTTGAAAACTTTTCCTGGGATGATACACCGGTTGCTACGGCTACAGGCGGCGGGCAGGTTGACTCAGACGATTTTGACAGCCTGTTTGGTGACATAGGCGACAGTACAAAAAAATAGTTTTCTGAAAAACTTCAGCACTCTCACAATCGGGATATAGCGTGATATACCCTCCCTCCTGCATTCTTTCATCAAAAGGAGCACCACGTGATTCAGATCGATTTCGAAAAAATGGGAGGATTGATTCCTGCCGTTATTCAGGACTACCAGAACGGCGAAGTGCTGATGGTAGCCTTCATGGACAAAAAAACTCTTGACCTGACTCTCGAGAGTCGCAAAACATGGTTTTTCAGCCGTACCCGCAACAAGTACTGGATGAAAGGTGAAGAATCGGGCAATACCCAGGAAGTCATTGAAGTTCTGACCGACTGCGATGCCGATACGGTTGTCATAAAGGTGAAGCAGAACGGCCCGGCCGCATGCCACACCGGCAACCGCAGTTGTTTCTTTGTCACGTGGGAAAATGGCGAATGGGTGGAACACTCAAAGCCTCTGTTCGACCCTGACGAAGTGTACAAAAAGAGTTAAAACTCTACATTCTCTTTTCACGTGAGGATAACATGTCACAGATCCTGAAGTTCGGTATCCCCAAGGGGAGCCTCGAAGAAGCAACTGTCAGTCTGTTCAGGAAGGCTGGTTGGCAGATCAGCATCTCATCACGCAGCTACTTTCCGGGCGTAGACGATGCCGAGATGAACTGCAAACTGATCCGTCCGCAGGAAATGGGACGCTACGTGGAACGCGCGACCATTGACGCCGGTATTGCCGGACGTGACTGGGTCCGCGAAAACAACTCGGACGTGATCGAAGTGTGCGAAATGGTTTACTCCAAGGTGTCGCGGCGGCCGGCTCGCTGGGTGCTGGTCGTCAACGGGGACTCCAAGGTTCAGGGACCGGAGGACCTGCACGGCGCCACTATCTCCACCGAGCTGGTCGGATTCACCAAGCGGTATTTTGCAGAGCGCAACATACCGGTCAATGTCGAGTTTTCCTGGGGCGCCACCGAAGCAAAAGTGGTCGATGGTCTGTGCGATGCAATTGTTGAAGTCACTGAAACCGGTTCGACCATTAAGGCTAACGGCCTGCGTATTGTCTGCGAATTGATGGAATCCGTGCCGATATTGGTGGCCGGCAAGTCCGCCTGGGAAGATCCCTGGAAACGGGCCAAGATTGATCAGATAGCCACTTTGCTGAAATCTTCTCTGGCGGCCGAAGGAATGGTGGGGCTCAAAATGAATGCCCCTTCAGATAAAATCGAAGCGATCACAAGAGTGCTCCCCAGTCTGAAGAACCCTACAGTTTCACACTTGTACAATTCCGACTGGCTCTCCATCGAGAGTATCATGTCAGAAAAGGATGTGCGCCAGATCGTTCCTGAACTGCTCAAACTGGGCGCCGAGGGGATTATCGAGTATCCACTGAACAAGATTATCTGATTTTGAGGCTTTTTGAAGGTTGCGTGCTCACATAATACAAGCAAACGCCCTGTATCGAGAACAGATACGGGGCGTTTGCTTATGATAATTATTGCACTATTTCCGGGATCTATTATTGAAGCCCTGTTACCGGCACTATCGCCGAAAAACAGGAATAGTATTGTAAATAACCATCCCTGATGGCAAAATCATAAGATGAATTTTGAGCACACTCAGGAAATAGCATGCCAGCAGGTGCTTGTGGAGGATTCTTCCGTCCACTCAACCCAATCGACGGTATTTCCTCCTGAAATTGCCTCAGACCTTACACCCGGTTATCTATTGGAGCGTTATCTTTCATATATTCGGAGCACGACATGGTCAATAATTCGCCCCTTTACCTCTGCAAACGGCATAGAGTTCCGCCTGCTTGCTACACGCTGGAGCCTGATCTGCTTTCTGCCGCCGACAGAGGAGGCGAGTTCTTTGGTCTTGCGCATATGTGGCGGTTTTTTGGTGCAGAAACACCAATGCAACCGGGGTGAACTCCGTTTAACGGCCGAACACTTAATTTCCGGCACACGGGTTACCTTGCAGCTTTCGGACTACTGTCCTTTGATCCTTGGAAGTCCGCCTTCCTCGAAAATCCGCTACTGGCTGTACCGCCTGACTCAGGCGTTGATCCATCGACTGGTCACCGTGCGCTTTCTTGTGCTGCTATATCGTGATTATGCCGGATCTTCATCCAGTATCAAGGTGGTTTCCAAAAAGGACCTGGAAGGGCGACCACTGTAAACCCTAATAATATTGAGGTGATTGGGTAGAGAACATCAGAAGCCAAAGGCCGCTGCATGTCGCATTAGCCTTTCAATACGACTTGTGACATACATTGAACAGATCATTCATCAATGAATCGGCGCAATCAAGCTGCAACTCGAGATTCGCCACGAGAATACGGGCGGCGAGTTCAGGCGGGACATGCTTCATTTTGACGGCGTCCTTGCCGGTGGTGACGGCATAATCGGCGCCGCTGTCACGCATCATTGCAGCGATCGTACTGATTACGGCGGGTGTATAAGGGGCATGATCGGGAAGGGCGAGTGTTTGTACTACCTTATTGGACAGCTTCCGGAGGTCGCCAAAAAACCGTTCCGGTTCGGCTATACCGGCAAAAGCCACTAGGTTGCCAAGATCTTTAACCGGAACGGCAGCACTGCCAATCAGCGGAGTGAGGCTGCTCAGGCGATGGCGGGACGCTATGTGGGGAATATGCTCCAGTCCGGGAATGTTCAGAATAATTCCATCGCATCGGGTGTGTATGATCCAGTCCGCCCTCAGCAGGGCCGGGCGCGGTTCCCGCAATAACCCGGTCGGCAGTGTCCAGCCGTTGCCGAACGGGCAGTTATGATCCAGCAGCAAGATGTTCAGGTCGCGATGCAATCGCATGTGCTGGAATCCGTCATCCAGCAGGAACACATCCGGAGAGAGTTGCTGCATTGCCAGCAGGCCGGTTGCATAACGATCCGTTCCGATTACGACCATCACTCCCGGAACGGTAGATGCCAGCAGGAAAGGTTCATCGCCACACTCCGTGGCGCTCATCATTACGGTGCTGCCGTTGCTGACAACACAGCTTTGCCCTTCCAGCGAACCGCCATAGCCGCGTGAGAGGACAGCAACCCGATAACCCTGCGCCAGCAGTTTTTCGGCGATATAGGCGGTGACCGGTGTTTTGCCGGTGCCTCCGACGGTAATATTTCCGATTGATACGACGGGACGTGGTAGTCGATATGTCGTCAGAATACCGATGTGATACAGAGCGGCACGCAGACGCTGGGCAAACGAGTATGCCAGCGAAAACGGCGCCAGAAGCATGATCAGCAGGTGGTCTGTGAATCCGGTGCGCGTGCCGTTGGCCAGTTCGCGCCAGTATGTGTGACAGGATGTGGTCATAAATATCGGGTTTCATCAACTTCAACACGAGCAGTAGAGGCCATGAGCGAAAATTGACTTGTTTTCGTGATCGCGTCAAGTCAGAATAATAAGGTCTGACTTATCCACACTTTTGACTGCACCCCTATACCGCCTTTTTCTTTGCTTTCGAAACTAAAACATATATAATCCCATTTTAAATATAATGTTGGTAAAAACCCACCTGAAAGGTCGATCAAAGGTAATGAGTACGATTGTAAGTAAAAAGATGCTTATCAATGTCATGCACCCCGAGGAGGCGCGCGTGGCCATTGTGCACGACGGACGCCTGATGGAACTGAATATAGAGATAACCGGCAAAGAGCAGACCAAGGGCAATATATATAAAGGGGTTGTGCTGCGGGTAGAGCCTGGTCTGCAGGCAGCCTTCGTGGATATCGGCCGCGCTAAACCAGGATTTTTACAGATGGGCGAATTGCATCCCGATTTCTGGCAATGGCGCGATGATATGCCCGATGAGCAACACAAACGTCGCCCCCGCATTCAGGAAGTGCTGCGCCGTGGCCAGGAACTTCTGGTGCAGGTCGAGAAGGACGAGCGCGACAACAAAGGTTCGGCCCTGACTACGTACCTTTCCCTGCCGGGGCGCTACATGGTGATCATGCCAGGCAGCGATTCCGCAGGCATCTCCCGCAAGGTTGAGCAGGAAGGCGCCCGCAAAAAACTGAAAGATATTGTTGCAGGCATGAACATCTCCGAGGGAATCGGATACATTATCCGAACCGAGGCTGTGGGGCGGACACCGGAGGAGCTGCAGAAGGACCTGGACAATCTGGTATCGATGTATGGCAGCATAAGACAGACCGCAGCTGAAATCAAGGGTGCCGGCGAGGTTTACCGCGACAGTGGTCTGATCATACGCTTCATTCGCGACTATTTTTCCGACGATATCGACGAAGTACTTGTCGATAGCAAGGAGGCCTGCGATGAGGCCAAGGCTTTTTTCCGTGAGAACATGCCAAAATGTGAGAAACTGGTTAAGCTTCACAAGGAAAAACGCCCGATTTTCTCACGCTTCCAGCTTGAGGAGCAGATCGACCAGATCTACGAGAAGCGTGTGGCGCTTCCGTCCGGTGGTTCGCTGATCATCGAGCCGACAGAGGCGCTGGTCTCGATTGATGTCAATTCAGGCAAATCCAGTGGCGAGCGCGGCATTGAAGACACCGCCTTCAAGACCAACATGGAGGCTGCCGAAGAGGTGGCCAGGCAACTTCGTCTGCGCGACTTGGGCGGTCTGATCGTAATTGACTTCATTGACATGCGAGACAAGAAACATAACAATGAGGTGGAAAAGGTTCTCAAGCAAGCCCTCAAAATGGATAAGGCGCGAGTCAACCTGGGGAATATTTCTGAATTCGGCATTCTTGAAATGTCCCGGCAGCGTATTGCCAAGACATTAAACGATGCAATCCATCTGGCATGTCCACATTGCGAGGGGCGTGGCAAGGTCAAATCAGTCGAGGCAATGGCACTCTCGTTCCTGCGGAAAGTGCATGCTGCAGCCGCAAAGGGGAGTGTCTCGGAGGTACATGGAGGTCTGCCGTTAGAGGTGGCCTATTATCTGCTTAACCGTAAGAAACGTGAGTTGACCCAGATCGAGAATGATTACGATATCGAGGTCACTGTAAAGGGAAAAACTTCATATCTGCTCAACCAATTGGAACTTGAGACCGTCAAGCGAGAGAAGTTGCGCATGGAGGATGTTCTCAAAAGTGAGGCTGAGGCGGGCGAGGCATACAAACCTGCTGCAGGAGAGCTGGTTGCTGATTCCGGGATGGTGGATGAGCAACCGAATGAAGGGGTCATTTCTGTGGAGGGGGCCAAGAAGAAGAAACGCCGCCGCAAAAAGAAGAAGCCAGGCAGTGAGGTCGATGCCACAACAACCTTACCCGAGAAACCTGAACCATCCGAGTTTTCCTCTCCAGTGCCGGAAAGCCCCCCGGAAGCCGGTAGGATTGACGTGACAGCTGATAAACAGGACGAAACAGAAAGCGCTATAAAACCTAAAAAACGCCGTCGTCGCAGGGGGCGCAAGGGCGCCAAAGGAGTGGAGGATGCTTCTCCGGCAAGTGAAGGTGCGGTCGTCGAGGTTGTATCACAACCGGAGCCTTTACCGGTAGAACCGATCGAATCGACGCCCGTTCCGCCTGAAAAACCGAAGCGCCGCCGTCCTTCTCGTGCCAAGCAAAAGTCCGCACACTTGGAGGTAGAGGCAGTCGACGAGAAGCCGGAGTCTAACGAGGAGCCGGCAACTGAAACTGCTGTCCGGGCCGCGCCGAGAGCGCGCCGCCGCACTGCCCCGGAAATCGTGGCTACCGCCGAAGTGCCTCCGGCGGAATCGGAGGCAAAACCACCTTCCAGGACGCGGCGCAGGAAAAAAGACGTCGTCGACTCGTAGTTTCTGTGTGAGGCGCCAAAGAAAATCATTCTGGCCATAATTCACATATCCATTCTCCACGTATCCGGAATACGGTAAATGTATTTTCGCAGGGAGGTTTCAATGCAGAAGTTTGTAACAGTTTTATGTTCCTTGCTTGTTACGGTGGCAGGCTCAGGTTGTGGCAACAAGTCAACTTCGGCTGCTGATGCCATCTATGACACGCCGCCCACCCTCGCCCCGGCGAATTCGCATATGGGCGGGGCTGTTCAGGGGACAGCTCTGGTACTGTCCAAATCAGTGGCCACGCTTGCGGGTTCTGTCGGAATAACTGCCTTGGCTGATGGCAGCGGAAATGCGTCAAAGTTTTATCATCCCACTGACATAACAACAGATGGCACGAATTTCTACATAACTGACTATCTGAATAACGTTATCCGGAAAATGGATGCTTCCGGTGTCGTTACGACACTGGCATGTACCGACGCCGACAGCGGGGCTGCCATAGGCTTTTATCGACCGACAGGTATCACAACGGATGGCAAGAATCTTTACGTGGTTGATTCCGGCACCAACACGATCCGTTTTATCGATATTGCGAGTAGAAAAGTGACTACGATAGGCAGTACTTCCGGCAGTGCCGGTTCGGTGGACACCACGTTATTTCCCCCGGCAAGCACTGCTGACAAAACATATGCGAGATTTAACAACCCTACCGGAATAACTACGGATGGGGTGAATCTCTATGTCGCCGACTCCGGCAACCAGACGATCCGCAGGATCGTAATTGCCACCAGAGCTGTTTCCACCCTTTCCGGCATTTCCGGATCAGCCGGTACTGTGGACGGGACCAGGACGGAAGCGCGTTTCAATCTGCCTGCACGCATTACTACGGATGGCTCAAGCCTGTTCGTCACTGATTTCGGCAACAGGACTGTCCGCAGGATAGCCATTGCCACCGGAGCCGTTTCCACAATTGCCGGCAAAGCTGGACCGCTTGGATCCGATTCAGGGACTATTGACTCTACAGACGGTACCGGGGCGACTGCTCAATTTTATCAGCCGAACGGCATTACCACTGATGGCACGAGCCTCTATGTGACCGACTCCTACAAAAATACCATCCGCAGGATAGTAATATCCAGCGGAGCCGTTACTACGATTGCCGGTACTGCCGGAACTGCCGGGCACAATGATGCGATTGGAGCTGCTGCGACATTTGACACTCCCATCGGCATCACGACTGATGGGGCCGCTCTCTATATCGTTGACAGCGGAAATAACACCATCCGGAAAATGCAGTGACCGGATTCACCCGGAACGTTATCAATACCATTACCAGCTGATTTCAGCTCTTATACATGAAAGGCCTGCCACTACCTATGGAAGAACTTAGCGAGCTCCTGCTCCAGCGCCGCCGCAAGGTTGATGCGCTTTGGGAAGCGGGTGTCAATCCCTACCCGAATGATTTTAAACCACAGCATACATCGGCTGACATTCTGGCCGCATATGGCAATGTGGAGCAGATTGATGCAACAGAGGATACGATTTCTGTGGCCGGACGCATTCTGGCACGTCGCTCCTTTGGCAAAGCCGCCTTTATACAGCTCCAGGATCGCAAAGGGCGCATTCAGATTTATGTCAAGAAGGACGAGATCGGCGAGGATGCCTTTGCCTCGTTCGAGACATTTGATATCGGTGATATTGTCGGTACGCAGGGATATCCGTTCCGCACCAAAACCGGTGAACTCTCACTGCATGCCCGTTCGATCCATCTGCTTGTAAAATCTCTGCTCCCGCTGCCGGAAAAATTTCATGGGTTGACCGATGTTGAGACCCGCTACCGCCAACGTTATGTTGACCTGATCGTCAACCCTGAAGTCCGCGAGATATTCATCAAACGCTCGCGCATCGTAAACCTGATCCGCACCTTCATGGCTGACCGTGATTTTCTCGAGGTTGAGACCCCCATGATGCAGCAGATACCGGGTGGGGCGACGGCACGGCCGTTTGTAACACATCACAACGCTCTGGACATGCAGCTGTATTTGCGTATTGCTCCTGAACTGTATCTGAAACGCCTTGTGGTCGGCGGGCTTGAGCGGGTTTTCGAAATCAACCGCAACTTTCGCAACGAAGGAATTTCGGTACGTCACAACCCCGAGTTCACCATGATGGAATTCTATCAGGCCTATGCCACTTATGAGGATCTGATGGATTTTACTGAAGAGCTGTTCTGTCATGTCGCTCAAGAGGTGCTTGGTACGCTCGAATTTTCCAACCAGGGTCTTCAGATAAGTTTTCAGCGCCCCTGGAAGCGCCTGACTGTGCGGGATGCAATTCTGGAGTATGGCGACATTGACGCCAAACAACTGGATGATCGAGACATGGCCCTGGCCTATGCACAAAGTATCGGACTCGCTCTTCCGGACAAGATCGGCTATGGCAAGCTGTTGATGGAAATCTTCGAGGAAGTCGCCGAGCATAAGCTGATTCAGCCGACCTTTATCACGGCCTATCCGACCGAAGTGTCACCGCTGTCACGTAAGAACGACATTGATCCTGCTATCGTTGACCGTTTTGAATTGATCATCGCCGGTCGTGAGATCGCCAATGCCTTCTCCGAATTGAATGACCCTGTCGACCAGAAGGAGCGATTCCTTGCTCAGGTCGCTGAAAAAGACAAAGGGGACGAGGAAGCGCATTACATGGACGAGGACTACGTTCGCGCTCTTGAGTACGGGTTGCCTCCCACAGCCGGAGAAGGGATCGGCATAGATCGGTTGGTAATGCTTCTGACCGACTCGCCCTCGATCCGCGATGTCATACTTTTTCCGCAACTCCGCAAAGAAACGAAATAACGGATGCCTTTTGAACTCATTATTGGACTGCGCTACCTCAAAGCCAAGCGCAAATCGACCTTCATATCGATCATTACCTTTATCTCAACTGCCGGAGTGGTCCTGGGAGTCATGGCGCTGATCGTCGTACTGGCGGTTATGACCGGTTTCGAGTCCGATCTGAAAGAAAAAATCCTCGGCACCAATGCCCATCTGGTTGTCATCCGCAGCGGTTCACAGATGGAGAACTACCGGCAGCTCATGGATAAGTTAAAAGAGTTTAAAGGGGTGCAGGCGGCTACCCCTTTTATTTATAATCAAGTCATGCTATCTTCCGGCAAGAATGTTTCCGGCGTGGTTCTGCGAGGCATTGACATTGCCACCGACCGGCAAGTGACGCGGCTCAGCAAGTCGATTGTCGAGGGGAGCATTGCCCGTCTTGATCCCGACATGAGCCGGGGCGCGGATGCCACCCCCGGTCTGCTGGTCGGAAAAGAGTTGGCCAAGCATCTTAATCTGTTCGTAGGTGACAAGGTCAACGTGATATCTCCGATGGGCAATATTACACCGCTCGGGATGATGCCGAGAATGAAGTCTTTCAAGGTGGCCGGTATCTTCAATACCGGTATGTTCGAGTATGATTCAACCCTTGCCTATGTGAGCCTTGGCCAGGCCCAGAGTTTCTTTGATCTGGGGGACACGGTTACCGGCATTCAACTCAAGGTGAACGATGTTTATCACACCGGCGAACTGGCCCGCACCATCAATCGTGAGTTGGGGGCGAAGTTCTACGCCCGTGACTGGATGCAGATGAACAGGAATATCCTTTTTGCCCTCAAGACCGAGAAAATCGTCATGTTTATCATCTTGACCCTGATCGTTCTGGTCGCTGCCTTTGGAATCGCATCGACCCTATTCATGGTAGTGATGGAAAAGACACGAGATATTGCCATCCTCAAGTCGATGGGCGCCACCGGTGGCAGCATTATGAAAATTTTTGTGCTGGAAGGGTTGATAATAGGTGTCATCGGCACAATTCTGGGTGTCGCCTCCGGACTGCTGGTTGCTCTCAATCTGGAGTCAATTATCAACGTCATCCAGAAGATCACGGGTCAGAACTTTTTCAGTAAGGATATCTACTATCTGGACCACTTCCCCTCTCTGGTGGTACCGTCCGATGTGGTTCTGATTTCTGTCACTGCTGTTCTGATCTCGTTCATCGCCACTCTGTACCCGTCCTGGCAGGCGTCCCGCATGCTTCCGGCGGAGGCTTTACGATATGAGTAGGCTGCTCGAGGTGCGTGCCCTTCGCAAAACATACATGACCGGCCCTAACCGGGTGGAAGTTCTGAAGGGGATTGACCTTGAACTGGATGCCGGCACAACCACCGCGCTGGTTGGAGCATCCGGAGCCGGTAAAAGCACACTTATGCATCTTTTGGGGGCACTGGACCGTCCGACCTCCGGAACGGTCTGCTTTAATGGCGAGGACATTTTTAAAAAAAATGATGGTGAACTGGCTGTTTTTCGTAACAGAAACGTCGGATTCGTCTTTCAGTTTCACCATTTATTGCCCGAGTTTACCGCACTTGAAAATGTTATGATGCCGGCCTTAATTGCAAGGATGACGAAAGATAAGGCACGTGCCACAGCGGAAGAACTGCTGACCGACGTGGGGTTGGGGCAGCGGATGACACATCGCCCGGGAGAGCTTTCAGGTGGCGAACAACAGCGTGTAGCCATCGCCAGGGCCCTTGCGCTGGGACCGGAGATTCTGCTGGCTGATGAGCCGACCGGCAACCTCGATATGAAAACCAGTGATGGAGTACACGCCATGCTGGCCGAATTACAGCATAAAAACGGGCTGACTCTGGTTATTGTTACGCACAACGAACGCCTGGCATCCGCCATGGGGACAACTGTCAGACTTGTCGATGGAATGTTGGAAAAAACCGCATGATATCCGGAGGAAACGTGATCATATTTATAAAAGCCTTTCTGATATTGTCTCTTGCTGCAGTCGTGTATGCTTCAACGGCCCGTGCCGAAGGTGAAAAACTGCTTGAAATTCAGGTTCAGGGAAATCGGCGTATTGAGTCAGCCGCCATCTTGAATGTGGTTCAGTTCAGGGCTGGCGACACGCTGTACAGTGACAGGACCGATGCCGATATCCGGGCAATTTACAAGCTGGGATATTTCCAGGACGTCCAGGCCTCGGTAGAACAGTCGGACAAGGGAACCATCCTGATTTATACTGTGACTGAAAAACCGATTGTCCGGGATATTAAATTTGAGGGCAACAAGGAAATTACAACCGATAAATTAAAGGAAGCGCTTGAGTTGCGTCAGAACACAATTTTCTCATCCAAGGATATTGACAAGAGTATTGCAAAAATGAAAAAGCTGTATGGCGATGACGGCTTTTACCTGGCGGAAATAGCACCGCAGATAGAAAATAGCTCTGCTACAGATCTCACTGTTACCTTCCGGATCATTGAGGGGCAAAAAGTCCTTATCACCGATATCCGTTTTGACGGCAACAAAGCGTTCAGTAATCGTAAACTTCGCGGAATCATGGAGACCAAGGAAAAGTGGTTCTTGTCCTGGCTGACCGGAGCCGGTACCTACAAGGAAGATGTTCTCAAAAACGATGCCCTGCTGATCACGGACTTTTACCTCAATAACGGCTACATCAATATCAAGGTTGGAGAACCGCTGGTCAAGCTTAACGACTCCAATACGGCGCTGGCTGTTTTCATTGGTATTACCGAGGGTGACCAGTACCGGATTGGCGAGATAGGATTCAAGGGAGATCTTCTTGACCCGGCGACAGAACTTCGTAAAAAATTGAAGAGTGAATCGGGCGAAATTTTTAACAAGTCAATTCTTCGCACGGATATAGCCACACTGACTGACGT
>Ga0194037_1000187_pt1 | contig 47646 bp, 44 predicted proteins | sample JunL306m_MetaG_FD_148653 | JGI IMG/M metagenome (GOLD analysis project Ga0194037, IMG submission 148653) | Anoxic zone freshwater microbial communities from boreal shield lake in IISD Experimental Lakes Area, Ontario, Canada - Jun2016-L304-6m | ecosystem: Environmental > Aquatic > Freshwater >... | reverse complement strand
CCTTGGATTGCCTCAAGTGCGACCTTAGCTTTGAATTCACTACTGAAACTTTTCCGTTTCCTTTCACTCATAACCTGCTCCGGTTTTGGGCAAGTTACCAACTTAATCCAGTGTCTAAAAATCCGGGTCCACTATATTATAAATGGCCAGTCATTTTTTATTCTTATTCAGAATTGATCGTCTGATTGAAGTTGACTGAGCAGTGACTTGGATAAAGAAAAAGGCAGTCTCATAATTTGACTTATGAGACTGCCTTTTTTGTGAAACATTCGTTGCAGTATATCCGTACTAGAAAATGCTACTCATCAACCTTAATCCTCATAGAGTAGAACGAGCGGGTGATGAATATCAATGAAACCGCAAAGAATATACCTGAACAGATCAATACCATCGGCTTTTGAGTAACAGATAGCTTGATGGCAACTTCAATAGCAAGAAGACCAAATAGCGTGGTGAACTTGATTATAGGGTTCAAGGCAACGGATGAAGTATCCTTGAAAGGGTCACCAACAGTATCCCCTACAATGGTAGCATCATGCAACTCAGTACCTTTTGCATTGAGCTCGGTTTCAACAAGTTTCTTTGCATTATCCCAAGCCCCACCGGCATTAGCCATATATATGGCCTGGTAGAGGCCAAACAGGGCTATAGAAATAAGGTATCCAATAAAAAAGAATGAATCCAGGAATGCAAAAGCAAGTGTGCTGAAGAAGATTGCAAGAAAAAGATTGGTCATACCTTTCTGAGCAAATTTCGTGCAGATCTCCACAACTTTTTTACTGTCTTCGACTGAGGCTCTTTCCGCTCCATCATCCAGTCTGATGTTGTTTTTGATAAATTCAACGGCATAGTATGCGCCAGTGGTCACAGCATTCATTGATGCACCAGTAAACCAGTATATTACCGCGCCGCCAGCCAAAAGACCAAGCAAAAATGGAGGGTGAAGAATCGATAAATTACCTGTAAGATCAGGGGAAAGACCTTTGGTAAGAATCATGATAATAGAAAAAATCATCGTCGTGGAGCCTACCACAGCGGTACCTATAAGGACTGGCTTGGCTGTTGCCTTAAATGTATTGCCTGCCCCATCGTTGGCTTCAAGGTATCGTTTTGCATTTCCAAAATCAGGCTGAAAGCCGAATTCGCTCTCAATATTCTGCTTTATGTTTGGAATTGTTTCAATCAGTGAAAGCTCATAAACCGACTGTGCGTTGTCGGTAACTGGACCGTAGGAATCAACCGCTATAGTAACAGGTCCCATACTCAGGAAGCCAAACGCCACAAGGCCAAAAGCAAAAACGGAAGGAGCAATCATCAGCTGGTCAAGCCCGAACACGCTTATACCATAAGCTGCCCCCATAAGAGCAATAATCGCAAGCCCCATCCAGTATGCACTGAAGTTGCCAGCAACAAGACCAGCAAGAATGTTTAGTGGCGCACCACCCTCTTTGGAACACTGAACAATGTTACGAACATGAGCACATTCGGTGGAGGTAAAGCGATTAACCAGCTCAGGAATCAGGGCACCAGCAATTGTCCCACAGGTAATAATTGAGGCGAGCTTCCACCACATTGTACCGTCACCAAGCGTACGAATCAGATAATAGGATGCAATATAAGTAAGCACAATTGATACAATAGAGGTAAGCCATACTAACGTGATAAGAGGCTTTTCAAAATTCATCTCATCTGCATTACTGTACTTTATTTTAGCCACCGCGGCATTGATCCAGTAAGAAGCTGCACTGGCAAGAATCATGACCAGACGCATAGTGAAAATCCAAACCAGTAACATTACCTGCACATTCTCTGCATTCGGAACAGCTGGTGCTTTTATGGCCAGCAGGATAAATGAAATCAGAGCTACACCGGTAACGCCGTAAGTTTCAAAACCATCAGCAGTCGGTCCAACTGAATCGCCAGCATTGTCACCCGTACAATCAGCAATAACTCCGGGATTACGGGCATCATCTTCTTTTATTTTGAAAACGATCTTCATGAGGTCAGAACCTATGTCGGCAATTTTGGTAAAAATACCGCCGGCAATACGAAGCACTGAGGCTCCCAGAGACTCACCGATAGCGAACCCGATAAAGCATGGGCCAGCATAGTCAACAGGAACAAATAGCAAAATGCAAAGCATGACAAAAAGCTCAATGCTAATAAGCAGCATTCCGATACTCATACCAGCTCTTAACGGAATGGCATAGGTAGGAAAAGGTTTTCCTTTAAGACTTGCGAATGCCGTCCTTGAGTTGGCAAAGGTGTTAATCCTCATACCAAACCAGGCAACAGTATAGCTTCCAATGATACCGATAAGACTACATGCAAGAATAAAAATAACTTTTGCAGCTGCGAGCTGGCTGAGCCAGCCAAAGTAGGCAACAATAATTATGCCAACAAGTACCCAGAGAACCAGAATAAATTTACCCTGTGTGATAAGATAGGTTTTGCATGTTTCGTAAATCAGTTCACTGATTTCACGCATTGCACTGTGAACGGGAAGCTTGCGGATGCCCATGAATTGTACAATACCGAACACTATACCAAACAGGCATATTATAAGACCCCACAACAAAAGAGTATAGCCTGGAATACCCCCGGGCAATACCTGATCAAGAAAGGATACCGAATGTAAATTAGGTAATACCAAATCCGCCTCACTTGCTTGCGCAACTTGCGACAGCAGCAAGGATCCTATACCTCCCAGAACAGCTCCGGCTCTGGTTAACCATCTTACTTCCAAAGTTTTTTTCATTGCAACGTTGTTCACTATTATACTTGATTCTTGATTCCAAAAAAGAACGTTTTAGTCAAATGTTGACAAAAACAAAAGTCCTGTCAACAACATTAGCGCATAATTTGCAACTTTTTTTCATGAATCTCAATATTTTTTCGTAGAACGTGAAAACATTATAGTAACCTGTTAAACTTTTCTTCTGAAAACCACTTAAGCTTTTGATAGTGCTCGAAATCAAATTATCTTAAGTAGCTGTATATTTTATAAGTTATATCTTAAAACAGTTGATCGTAAAAGGCTACTTTTTTAGAAACACAACCACAACATTAATACAGATATGCCAGAGGTTTTTCAGTACCCGATGATATCCCCAGGATGGTTAATTGATTATTTTGACTTATTGGCTTGGTGTATTGGTGCTGTTTTTCTTTCTGGAGTATGGGTATTGTTTTTCAGATATGGCAAGTTCAGTTACGGAATCGACTTAGGTTGTCTCTGGAAAACCACGGTTATGATTTTAATAACTACAGCTTCAATTGGAACCCAAAGATATTTAAGTGTAAATTTTCAAGCAAAACATGGTCAGGATGGCGATTCCATAAAAATTTCCTCAGATAAGCTACTCTACCGTGATCGTAAAGGCAATGAAAAACAATTTAAACTTGCTGATATTACTACAATTTATCAAGAACCTATTACTTATAATCCTCCTGCGAAAATCTATATTGTTGCAGCAAAAGCTTCACTTAAAGATTCGCTTTTTATAACAAAAAACCTTCCTGGCTACCAACGGTTACTATCAGACTTGTCAATGGAAACCGGTGTTACTGTAAAGCTGCGCTAAGCTCTTTTTTAAAGATAGACGAACATGTTTTTTTCTGGAGAATCAACAGATTCCGAACCACTTCTTCTTGCCATTGAAATAGGCAATACTAACACTTCATTTGCTGTTTTCAAGGGCGACAAATCTCTTGAGGCACTAAAGGTAATGTCGAAAACTTTTTTCGTGTATGAAGATATTGCCGAATTAGTTAAACCTATTCTTCAGCGTTATCCTGTTCTTTGTGATGCAGTGCTTTGCAGTGTTATCCCTTCAGTTGATTCTTTGGTTACAACCTGTCTTCGACGGCTTCTTTCCGGCAACATAGTTGAGGTTAGTACTTCGTTACATCTTCCTTTCACTCTGCATTACAAATCGTCCGATAAATTTGGCGCGGACCGTATTGCGCTTTGCGCCTTAAGTCGAAGACTTTATCCCGACGATGCGGTTATAGCACTTGATGTTGGTACAGCTATAACAATTGATATCCTTAGTTCCGGTAAGGGAATGTATCTTGGTGGTCTCATTATGCCTGGTCTTGACCTTATGGCACTTTCGCTGCATGAACATACAGCACGTCTTCCTCTTGCGGGCATTGATCTTCCTGAAACTTTGATTGGAAATTCAACGGTAGAGTGTATCAGGAATGGAATTGTCTGGGGCTGTGTGTCGAGCATAGAGGGGTTAATCTTGAAGATTAAAACTTGGTTACTGAAAGAACATGATGAAAAGAATATCAGAGTGATTATTACTGGCGGCAGCGCACCGCTTGTTGCCAGCCTCCTTACATCAGCACCGTTGCTTGAAGAACTTGCTGTGCTTAGAGGTACCTGTTATCTTTTCCAGCTCAATGCTCAAGAGCAACGAAATTTGAACAATCCCTATTGAAGAATGCCTTGGCATCGCTTATGGATTTCAGTACATGCCGGTCATCAATATTTTCTTCTAAAAGAACCGCTTTTCCAAGTCTGTTCAAAAGAACAAAGCAAAGTTGTTTATCCAGTTTTTTTTTGTCGGACAGCATGTTTTCAAGTAGCCGGCTGTTTTCTATACTTAAAAATATGCGATTGACAACTCCATTGGGGAATTGGAATTTCTGCAGAATCGAAAGGCCACTTTCAAGCGAAGGTTTATCAAGGTAACTAAGATTGCGCGATAAAAAGAAAGCACAAACCATACCGATAGTAACGGCTTCACCATGGCGAATGTGTTTGTAATTGGCAATTTTTTCCAGTCCGTGAGCAAATGTATGTCCGAAATTCAGCGTAGCTCTCAGCCCAGAGGTTTCCCTGAAATCCTTCCGTACAATATCAGCCTTGATTAAGGCACTTCTTTTTACACACTCAGTCAGAAATGGCTCTGTGAGAGAAATAATATTATTGAAATGAAGGCTGACAAAAGAAAGAAAATCTGTATCAGCAATAAAACCATATTTTACTATCTCAGCCATTCCTGAATAGATTTCCCTTTTCGGGAGAGTTTTAAGATATGAGGGATCAATCAGAACCAGCTTAGGCAGATGGAAAAAACCTATAAGATTTTTACCAAGAGGATGATTAATAGCAACTTTTCCCCCAATAGAGCTGTCAGTCATAGCGAGTAGTGTGGTTGGATACTGTATCACAGGGATGCCTCTATAATAGCTGGCAGCCACAAATCCCCCGAGGTCGCCCACAACTCCTCCACCAACAGCAAGCAAATTCCAGCTGCGGTCAACATTCGCTTCAATCATTTTGCCATATAATTGGTAAGCTGTATTAAAGCTTTTTGATGCTTCACGAGCAGGAACAACAAGCTCTTTCCACTTAAATCCCTCTTGGTGAAGCGTTTTTAGAAGAGCATCACCGTAAATTTTGCGGGTGTTTTTATCGAACAGTACAACAGTTTTTTTTGAAAGTCCATGGGTTTTGAATAATTCACCCAATCCATGAGTAACCGGAGTTCCTGTAATTATTTCGCTCACTGCTTTTACGTTGATGGAGTATTGATTTTTGTGAAAGTGGGTGCTTTTTTTACATACCGTTCTATTTTACGAGTCAACTCCTCAACGGTTGATCCTATTCGCTTGACATCAGTAAATACAGTTATACTAGCATTTTCATAACGAAACTTACGTTTGGCAAGAATTGTTGTGATTTTGTCTTCTATCTCTTCGCGAGAAAGCTTCCGGTCGTTATCACCTTTCAGCAATGGACGGTCGGTTTTGTTGCAAAGTCTTCTTGCTAAAGTTTTAACAGATAATTTCAAATAGACCAGAGTGCCTGATTTTTTGATAAGTTCATAAGAGTGATCGTTTTCCAGTGTACCACCACCAAGAGATATGATCAGATTTTTTTCATGAATAAGCCCGGTCAGGAAATGTAATTCGAGGTCTCTGAAATGTGGTTCACCCTCCTCAGCAAAAATCCTGTTAATCGCTTTCCCTGCATGTTTTTCAATGGCTTGGTCAAGATCTACGAATTCGTAGCCAAGAGAATTGGCAAGCAATGGCCCTATGGTAGATTTACCAGAACCACTAAACCCGGTTAAAAAAATGAGTGAATGATTTTTTTTCACAACTAATGGCTTAAAAAGCTTGCTATTACAGCTATTTGTATCTCTAATAACTTATTTGTGATATGTCAGTTCACCCGAATTATCCGGGCAATATCATCAGGTACTGAATATCATTTTTTTTGTAAAAAAGTTTCTTTTCGTTTGTTATGCCAAACGGTGCAACAATTACCCCCCGTATACAAAAAAGGTAGCACGTCCAAAATTCAGATGCAAAAATAAAACGGAAAGTCCTTCACTCTTCAGCTTTGTATGATTACAGAATAACGTACGAAAAACGGCAGGCAATAGATTTGATAACTTATTTTGTAATACTTATTTTTAGCAGTAATGGCAAGTGATCGGAATAGCCGCCCTTATATTCCCCTTTTTCATATGTAGGCCAAGGCTTTTTACCCGAATAGTCGAGCATCCGTGAAATTGAAAAACAGCGGAATGCATCGTTCGAAATTGAAAATCCTCTGTTGTCAAGCATACCACGTGAAAGGAGAATCTGATCAATTCGTTGCCATTTGTTGTGGTAATAGTAGCTCCCGATTCCCCTGTAGTTACTCCAGCAGTTGTAAAGTATTGTGCTCCGTTGAGATCTGACTTTTGAAATATCGAATGATGAGCTAAGTATTTCTTTAAGAGAACGATTGTTCGGTTCGTCATTGAAATCTCCCATTGTGATAATAGCAGATAGAGGATTACTAAGATACAAGCTGTCCAGAATATGTCGTGTTACCTTTGCAGCCATAAGTCGCTTTGGTTCGCTCCATTGGGTATCGAAGGATCTTGATGGCCAGTGATTAAGAATAAGGTGAAACAGATGTCCGGCAACTGCAAATTTGGCGACAATAATTTTACGTGTTGGCTTGTCTGCAAGATGGACGCTGTAAGCTTTCGAAAAACTCAAAGTAACGTAGCGAGGATTGTAGGCGAGACCTATATCGATTCCTCTTGGATCGGGTGATTCGTAATAAATTGTTTTATAATGTACTCCCTGAATTCCATTTAGTGTCTGTTGAAAAACGTTACGATTTTCTACCTCCGCAAACGCCAGAATGTCAGGAACTTTTTTATAATCAGGATGCGCTTCCACCGCCATTAGGATATGGCGAATTCGCATTTGTTTCAATGTAAGTTTTTTTTCTGTCCAATGCAGTTTTCCTGCTGGAGTGAAATCATCGTCGTCAGTTAACGGATCGTTGGCTGTATCGAAAAGGTTTTCAGTGTTCCACCACATAAGAAGCAGTGTTTTATTTACTGTTGGCTGTCTTTGAGCACACTGGGATATTTGTGAAACGGCCATAAAAAAAAGAAAATAACAGTAGAGAAGTGTTCGCATAAACTCCGTTCCATGTATATTTTTTTCTTTACCATAATCATTATGTAAATTAGTCGGGATTTTTCAGTTGTCAATATTTTATTATTTCAATGATAGTAGAAAGCCTTATGACTCAGAAGTATGATGTCAAAGATCGGGCGAAAGATATCCTCGAGGAAACTCTTGACAGGGAAGCTGTTATTGTGGTGGCAAGGATTTCGGAAGAGATGCAGCTTTTGTTCCGAGCTCATCCAGAACCGACGTGGGAAGAGGTTGAACGGATTGTGACTGGTTTTTTTCTTGAGAACGGAAAATCGGAAAAATTTATTGAAGACTGGATAAAGACTTCTGAAGAGTATAGTTGTACAAGAGGGCTTAGCTTGCAAGACCGACCGAAAGCTATGCTTTCAGATCTTGGTGTTTTCAGATTTATGAGCTTTTTGAAAGACAAGGGCTTGACTGATGATCAGATTACCATTGTGCTAACTGGAGCGGTTCAGCAGGCAGCAGTCAATAATAATAACGAGTTGGGCAACATATAAAGATGGTAATGGCTATGATAGTCAATCAATAATTCAAAGCGTTCATCATGGAAAAAACAACTCAACTTTATGAGGGTAAAGCCAAAAAAGTATTTTTAACGAAAGATAGTGGATTGGTAATACAGGAGTTTAAGGACGATGCAACAGCATTCAATAACAAAAAAAAGGGAAATATTGCCGATAAGGGCGTTGTAAACAACGCTATATCCTGTAAACTTTTTACCCTGCTCGAGCAAAACGGTATCCATACACATCTTGTTGAAAAGCTTTCAGATCGTGAGATGCTCTGCAGGCATCTCAATATTATAAAAGTTGAGGTTGTTGTACGAAACATTGCCGCAGGTTCTTTGGTAAAAAGGTACGGTTTTGCTGAAGGAACAGTACTTGATCACCCCATTGTCGAATTCTATCTGAAAAATGATGATCTTGATGATCCTTTGATGAACGAGTCTCATGCTGTTGCGCTTGGTGTAGCAACTTTTGAAGAACTTGCTATTTTAAAAAAACATGCACAAGCTATTAATATTGTTCTAAAAAAATTTTTTTTCGATAGGAAACTGAAACTGGTTGACTTCAAGCTCGAATTTGGTCGCAATAATGGTGAAATACTGCTCGGTGATGAAATAAGTCCCGATACCTGCCGGCTCTGGGATTTTGAGACGAACGAAAAGCTTGACAAAGATAGGTTCCGTTTTGACCTTGGTGGTGTTGAGTACGCATACAGTGAAGTACAGAAACGTGTTCTTGATCTTGCCTAAAACCAACAGTAGAGACATTCGGGGTTATTAATGCTTGAATCTGCAATTACCTTTCTGCAGCATGCAGATCCTTTGGCGATCTATGTATTTCTTTTTCTCATCGCTTTTTTTGAAAACGTTATACCACCAATACCCGGAGATCTTCCTATAGCCTTTACAGGGTACCTGATTTATAACAGCAATATAACCTTTGCCAGTTCGATATTGTGGGCTTCTTTGGGATCTACTTCTGGTTTCATGCTGATATTTCTTCTCAGCAAACATTTTGGATTGAAATTGTACTCTGGAAGTGATACTACCAGCAGCCAATATCGCTGGTTAAAAACTATTCACCGTTTTTTCCCACCTTCGGATATGGAACTTCTTCGTGGGAAATTTGCCGCTCATGGTTACCTTGCTGTACTTATTAACCGTTTTCTCTTTGGCTCTAGAGCAGTTATTTCTGTTTTAGCAGGCTTGATGCATCTCAAGACTCCTTTCGTTCTGATCGCAGCTTTTTTAAGTGCTACCACATGGAATGTGTTATTACTTTATGGTGGATATTTTTTGCGAAGTAACTGGAAGGATATCGGCAGTTATGTTATCGTTTACAGCATTCCTTTATCGGTATCATTTGTTCTATTGCTTCTCTTTTCCGCATGGAAGTTTTTTAAAGAAAAGAAAGCGGAAACATGAACGAGTTTTTTTATTATTTATTACAAACTTGAAGTATTCATCTTTTTTGTTTGTTAATTCACAAGAATTATTTCACATACCATGGCAAAAGACTTAAAAATTTATCCTGCTGAAAAAAAAGGTAAGCTTTTGGAGCTGACTTCGATTGAGGATCTAAAAGAGATGGCGCGCCAAGTCCGGAGGGATGTTATCAGAATGCTTGCGATGGCCAATTCCGGACATACAGGCGGATCACTTGGCATGGCTGATATTTTTACCGCACTTTACTTTAGGCTACTTCAGCACAAACCTCATGAATTCTGGATTCATCATGATGCTGATATGCTTTTTCTTTCCAATGGTCATATTGCTCCTGTTTGGTACAGTGTTCTTGCTCGTGCAGGCTATTTTTCTTTGAGCGAGCTAAATTCACTGCGCCAAGTCAACTCCTATCTTCAAGGTCATCCAACCTCTGAATCGAAACTTCCGGGTATCAGAATAGCTTCAGGATCACTTGGTCAGGGGCTTTCGGCTGCAGTTGGTGCTGCTCTTGGTCTTCGTATGAATGGTAATGAGAGCGATGTGTTTTGTTTGATGGGTGATGGAGAGTGTCAAGAGGGCCAGATCTGGGAAGCAGCCATGAGCGCTTCTCATTATAGACTTGACAATCTTATTGGTATCGTTGATTACAACAATCAACAGATTGATGGTGAGGTTATAGATGTTATGAGCTTGGAACCTTTTGCTGATAAATGGCGTGCATTCGGGTGGGATGTTTATCATTGCGATGGCAACGATATCGAAGATTTTATTACTACCATCGAGAATCTGAGATCCGGCAGTAAACGTAACGGACCTTGTGTTGTCTTGGCCGAAACGGTTATGGGTAAAGGAGTCCATTTCTTTGAGGGAACTATGCCTGACCACTCAAACTGGCATGGAAAACCACCGTCAAAGGATGATGCGGTAAAAGCGCTTGTCATTCTTGGCGAGACCATCTTTGGTGACTTTTAGAGTAGATATGATCTCGTGCAAATACTTGCTGGTACATATAAAGGACGAAAAATCAGGAGTTCATCATCAAATGCTATTCGCCCCTGTAGCAGCCGAGTGAAAAAGTCGCTTTTCGACACGCTTGCTACAAGGCTGGATTTCGAAGAAATAACAGTTCTTGATCTTTTTGCTGGATTTGGCTCTCTTGGTTTTGAGGCATTAAGTCGAGGAGCTGCTTCGGCTTGGTTTGTCGATCAGCATGTTGATGCTTTGAAAGCCCTGAAAATAACGGCATCCCAATTTGGGATTGAGGATAGAGTAAAGATAGTCAATGCAGATGTTTCTGCATTTCTCAGCCGTATTACTTGCCAATTTGATATAATTTTTTGTGATCCTCCATATTCCTGGTCTGATTATGAGCGGCTTATTCAAACAATTTTGGGAGGCAATTTTCTTTCAAAAGATGGTACGCTCATTATAGAGCATAACGCGCATATTGTGTTCAAGCATTTCCCTTGCTATTCTTTTCATAAGGATTACGGGATGACACGAGTTACTTTTTTTTCAGCACCGACCTCATAATTCAATGAAACAGTATGCCATTTATCCAGGAGCCTTTGATCCTTTCACCAATGGTCACCTTGATGTGCTTGAACGTGCCTTGATTATTTTCGATAAGGTAACTGTTGTCATTGCTGAGAACAGCCGGAAAAGCTCGCTGTTTACGATTGACGAACGGTATGCGATGATTATGGAGATTATCAGAGAGTATTCCGGTATCAGTGTTGATGTACTGCATCACGGTCTTCTTGCCGATTATGCTCGTCAGGTTGGAGCAAAAGCTATTGTCAGGGGTATCCGACAGGTAAAGGATTTTGAATATGAATTTCAGATGTCACTTCTTAACCGTCATCTTTATCCGGATGTTACAACTGTTTTTCTCATGCCAAATGTCAAGTACACATACGTGGCATCGTCCATTATCAGAGAGGTAGCAATGCTCGGGGGCGATGTCAGTAAATTTGTGCATCCCTATGTCATGGAAATGTTAAATCAAAAACGTACGCAACTCTAAAAAAAGATAACACACTATTAGATATGTCAACACTATCTTTTCCTGAAGAAAAATATCTGACACGCAGGGTACTCAGTATGCAGGAATCGCAAACCATGAGGATCAGCAATCTTGCTAATAAAATGAAAGCTGAAGGAAAAGATATTGTCAGTCTTTCTGCAGGCGAGCCAGATTTTCCTACACCAGACAATGTCAAGCAGGCAGGTATCGAAGCCATCAAAGCAGGCTTTACGCGCTATACAGCAAATTCTGGTATTACAGAGCTTAAAACAGCAATAGTGGCAAAATTCCGACGCGACAACAGTCTGGAATTCCAGGAAAATCAGATCATCGTCAGTAACGGAGGAAAGCAAACTCTTGCAAACACCTTTCTTGCACTTTGTCAGGAGGGTGATGAGGTAATTATTCCCGCACCTTACTGGGTAAGCTTTCCTGAAATGGTGCGTCTTGCCGGAGGCACACCTCTTATTGTCCATACTTCATTGGAAAATGAATATAAAATTACTCCAGCTCAACTTGAAAAAGCTATTACTCCCAAGACGAAGATTCTGATTCTCAACTCTCCATCTAATCCCACCGGCACTGTTTATGATGAAGCGGAGGTGCGAGCTCTGATGCGGGTTATCGAAGAGCGCGGAATATTTGTGGTGTCAGATGAGATGTATGACATGATTGTTTATGATGGAGTGCGTCCATTTTCCCCCGCAAGAATTCCTTCCATGAAAGAGTGGGTCATTGTAAGTAACGGAGTGTCGAAAACCTACGCCATGACCGGCTGGAGGATTGGTTATCTTGCTGGACCAAAATGGCTTATTGATGCTTGCGATAAGATACAGTCACAGACTACATCAAACCCGAACGCTATCGCCCAAAAAGCTGCTGTGGCGGCATTGACCGGTAACCAGGAAATTGTAGAAGAGCACCGTGCGGAATTTGAAAAAAGGCGTGATTACATGTACCAAGCTCTTAACAGTATCCCTGGTTTTAAAACATCGCTGCCAAAAGGTGCATTTTATATTTTTCCCGATATCAGTGGTGTGCTTGGCCGAACTTTTAACAATGTAGTTATGAAAGATTCGGCAGACGTTGCCGAATATCTTCTAAAAGAGCATTTCGTTGCAACTGTTCCTGGTGATGCATTCGGTGCTCCTGAAAATCTTCGTCTTTCCTATGCGGCATCAATTGAATCACTTGAGAAAGCAGTCAACCGTATCAGGAGTGCGTTCCAATAGAAGATCAATGCTGAAAGTCCGCCGCAGTAGGCTTTATACCGTTTGGTTTAGGTGGTACTCTCGCCGCCAGTTCAGAAAGTATTTCAATTCAGTAAGAGCTTTTATACAGTCCGGAGTGCAGGAAATGGATCCTCGCACTCCAGTAATTTTTTATGCCAATCACGCTTACTGGTGGGATGGATTCTGGTCACAATTTTGTACCGAAACATTTTTTTCTCAAAACCTTCATATCATTATTGAATACCAACAGCTACAAAAGCATCAGTTTTTTACGCGCCTCGGTGCTTTTTCCCTCAACCGTTTACGTCCTAAAAGCTGGCCAGCTACCATTCATTATGCTGCTGAACTGCTGACAGCCAAATCCAGCCGTCAAAACGCATTATGGATTTTTCCCCAGGGAAAGATAGAGCATGTCGACAAAAGGCCGCTCTTGTTTTTTAAAGGCACGGCGTCAATAGTTTCGCGTGTTCTTGAAAAAACAAACCAGATATACCTTGTATCTATTGTTAGCCGGATTGACTACCTTGAAGAACAAAGGCCCGAACTCTTTCTTTCATTTAAAGAACCGCTCCTGATTTCCCGAGAAGAATATGCTGGTCCCAGAGAACTGACCACTTACATGCAGAGAACAACCGAAAATCATCTCGATAAACTCACCAGCAATATCAGTAACAGGATGCTTGACGATGCCATGATTATCCTCAAAGGACGTTCTTCTATAAATACGAAAGTTGAGAAAATCAGGCAGTTATTTGGTATAGATAAAACATAACAATTTTCCAGTTGCAGGTGCTGGAGCTCTATTTCCTACCACCCTACAGCCCAGAACTCAATCGCATTGAAAAGACGGTTTATTGATGAATACCTGCAGAACCAAACAAAGGACGTGATCAATGGGAAAGAAGAGCTTTAAGGACATCAATCCGGCAGCCGCCTTCATCAGCAGCGCACACCCGCCGACAGACGCGGAGTATACACACAATACATACAATACAGATTATACACATAACGCGCATGATATGCCCATAGCAAGAAGCGAAAATCCTGCCCCTTATGGAGCAACCCGAAACGAGACCAAGAGCAAGCGCTTAAACTTATTGATACGGCCAAGCTTGTTACAAGACTTCTCAAAAGTTGCCCACATGAAGCGGGCAAGCGTGAACAGCTTATTGAACATGCTTATAGCGACTACGTTGCACAAGAGACGGAAGCTGTTCAGCAGTATAACCAGACCTATAAAGGAGTGTGATAACATGGCCGTGGAAAAAATATACACCCTGACCGAAGTCATAGAGATGTTGAAAATCACCCGCCGGAGTTTTTACCGGTACATAGAGGCAGGATCACTGAACGCCGTCAAGATAGCCCGCCGATGGTACGTAAAGGAAAGCGCCCTGCAGGAGTTCCTGGACAGGGGAACCGGCACCCAAGATGCAGAGCGTAAATGATTTCCATGTGCGAAACTCTATACGGGACATAAAAAAAGGGCATAAAAAGCAGAGCGTTTTGACTAACCAAACATCATCCCATATGAAAAGACGAGCAGTAATTATTGGAGGAGGATTACTTCTACTGGTAGTTGTTTTGGAATTGTCTGCAATAGCGTTCAATCTTGAACCATCACCTGAGATGAAGCGGATCGGATGGGCAACAAAATTCCAATGGAATCGGATTGTTGCATTAACAGGAAATGCTGGTGCGCAGCGCAATCTCGGAAGGATGTACTACTACGGCAAAGGAATGCCGCAAAGCTATGCAGAAGCAGTCAAATGGTCTCGCCTTGCTGCTGATCAGGGAGATGCAAGGGCTCAAAACATTCTCGGAGTGATGTACGCCAATGGACAAGGAGTGCCGCAAAGCTATGCAGAAGTGCTAAAATGGTTTCGCCTTGCTGCTGATCAGGGAGAACAAAACAATAGCGAAAGAGTGGTTTGGTAAAGCTTGCAATAACGGAAATCAGCAGGGTTGTGACGAATACCAAAAACTGAATGCGGCGGGATATTGAAGGTCTGTGTCCGTTAAATAGCAATAGCGGACATAGAAAAAGAGCATCAGACACAAATCTATAAGGTAGATTATGAAAAGAAAAATTTCTGTTTTTATTGCTTCGCCAGGTGATCTCGCTACTGAGCGCAGCGCTTTTAAAAATGCGATTAAGCAACTCAATGTGGGTTTTGGAGATGGTGCAAACGTTGAATTTGTGCCGTTGGGATGGGAGGATACGCTCGCCTCCACAGGTCGCCGAAGTCAGGGAGTAATCAATACGGAAATAGATAAGTGTGATGTGTTTATTCTCGCAATGCATAGGCGATGGGGACAGGAGGCACCTGATGCAAAGCCATACACCTCATATACTGAAGAAGAGTTTCACAGAGCTCTTGATCGATGGGAAAAAAATGCAGCACCAGAAATATTTGTCTTTTTTAAACGAGTTGATGCAGCATCTGAAGCAGATCCGGGGCCTCAACTTAAAAAGGTAATAGATTTCAGAAAGCACTTAGAGGATACACGGCAAATACTGTATCACTATTTCGACGATGAGGCGGGATTTATCAATGAAGTGGATCGGCACCTTCGAGCCTATGCTAAAGGTGAGCTTCCTGAAGCTGACCAACAACAAAACATAGTCATTCTTCCATCAGCGCTCCTTGAAGAGGTGAATAAGGCGAAAGCCTATGCAGTACAAAAAGCTATGGAAGCAGAGCAGGCTCATGATGATACGGAAAAAGCGCTCCTGAAACTTGAATTGATGCAGTTACAAATCGCACAAGATGCGGCAGCATTGTCCCGAGAGGGGAAAATTGAATATGCACGGCAAAAATTTTCTGAACTTATAATGGAAACGGCTGACATCAGAATTTTGTACCTCGGCTATGAATTTTTTTATCGCACGGGGGATTTGAATTCAGCCTTCAAAGCTTTAAATACGTGGCTAAATATCAGTGGGGCTGAACAAACAACGCCTAACACAGCAAATGTCTACTGCAACCTCGGAATCCTGTATCGAACAAAAGGGGAAATCGAAAAAGCTGAGGAGATGTTCTGGAAAGCGTTAGTCATCGATGAAGCTCTTGGTCGTAAAGATGGTATTGCTACTCATTACGGCAATCTCGGAAGCCTGTATCAGACGAAAGGAGAGCTTGAGCAAGCCGAGAAAATGTACAGGGAAGCGTTGGTCATCGATGAAGCTCTTGGTCGTAAAGATGGTATTGCTACTCATTACGGCAATCTCGGAATACTGTATCAGAGGAAAGGAAAGCTTGAGCAAGCTGAGGAAATGTACAGAAAATCATTGACCATCAATGAAGCTCTTGACTACAAAGAAGGCATTTCTCATAACTACGACACCCTTGGCGTCTTGTACGGAATAAAAGGGGAAATCGAAAAAGCTCAGGAAATGTTCCGAAAAGCATTGGCCATCGACGAGGTTCTTGGCTACAAAGAGGGTATGGCTACTCATTACGGCAACCTCGGAATACTGTATCAGAGCAAAGGAAAGCTTGAGCAAGCTGAGGAAATGCACAGGAAATCATTGACCATCAATGAAGCTCTTGACTACAAAGCGGGAATTGCTCGTAACTACGGTAATCTCGGGAATCTGTATCTGATAAAAGTAGAGCTTGAACAAGCTGAGGAAATGTACCGTAAAGCATTAGCCATTGAAGAAGCTCTTGGCTGCAAAGAAGGTATGGCTAGTGCCTACGGCAACCTCGGAAACCTGTATCAGACGAGAGGGGAGCTGGATCGCGCTGAGGAGATGTACAAGAAAGCATTACCTCTTTTCAGTGCATTGAAATCCCCTTTGGCTGAGGTGATCAGGAAATGGCTGAAGGGCTTACGATGAAAGGTGATTATAACAACAGCATCAAATCAGAACGGCTTACGTGCGTTGTAGCGGTATACAGCGAAAAAAGGCAAGAACTTCGATAAGGTAACATGAGAGAAGAGGCAAACAGTAACATGAAAATGCATGGATAAAGACAAAGAGCAGAGGCCAAGCAGTACAGATGAAACATCGCAGGGCTCACCGGTCAGCTCCGGACAGGGTAGTTTATTCCCTGATGAAGAGTTACTCGCACCACGTATAGCTATAGTAACAAAAAGCATTGATGGTATTCAGGCGGAAAGTCGGGAATATTTGAAGGAAAATCAGCCGCATGTCTTTAAGACGGGCGAAGAAGCCGATATCGTATTAGAGTTTCCCAAAGAGCTTTTGCAATGGATCACCATAAAAGGCGTTCAGTTTTATTGGGATTCTGAAAAGAAAATAGCCTTACCGATCATTCCAGAGGTATTACTTACAGGTGACAGCGCACGTTTCCGTATCATAGACGGCGTTCTTTATCAGATAGCAGATTTCGACCAAGCAGGGAATTTAAGCCCTGATGCAAAGGGACTGAAAACGTTTATACGGGAAGATGACCTTTTAGAGAACGGTATCCCAGAGGCAGAAGGGGACGGAGCGTTAAACTTATTAATCGAAAAGCTAAAGGAAGGAAAAGGAACAGATGCCTTACAACAGCTTAAAAGCATAATTCCTATAAAGGCGGTGATTCCAAACTCTAAAATCGTCAACAAACTGGGACTTCTATGTGGAAGAGCCGGTAGGGATAAGCGCTCCAAAAGAAATGATTCCGTAGTAAAAGGCCAGACAGTAAACAGAGGCACACGTAAATCATTAGAGACATTTCCAAACCCTTGAAGAAGATGTCTGTCAAATATTGGTTGGTTTCGGGACGAATTACGGAATGATTTGTTGTTAGATCCTTAGTATTACACTATTTTTACTATAAGCGACATCATGGGCGAAGAAAAAGAATCGGCAAATTCACCAGAGCACCAAGAAGAAGTACTGCACAGCAAACCCGATAACACTGCCGATGACATTAAATCCTATCCCTATCCTTTAGAAGCAGAGGATTCCTGTAGTACGGCAAACAGTGAACCAGAAGAAGAGTATAATGTTGAGAACCTAGCAAGCAATGCTGTGAATGAGTCCGAAACGAAACATGAAATGAATGTTATCGGGCATCTCGAAGAAATTCGCTCTCGAATTATCAAGTCGGGCATTGTATTGCTCCTTGCAACGGTACTCTGCACCATCAATGCCGATTTCCTGGTAAACGAATTACTTATCGGGCCATTAATACGAAGCAGTAAAACCCTTGTGCTTCAAAACCTTGTCCCTTACGGGCAGCTATCCCTTTACTTGCAGGTTGTCCTTTTTTCGGGATTCATTATCTCTTTTCCTTTGCTCATCTGGCAGATCTGGCTTTTTGTGGCTCCTGGCCTGCATGAGCACGAACGCAAGGCTGGACGTTTTTCCATACTCTTTATCTCCCTCTCATTTTTTACCGGCATAGCTTTCGGCTATTTTGTTTTCCTGCCGGTCACACTGCAGTTTTTTGCCACATTCGGAACACCCTTGATTAAAAACAACATCTCCGTACAAGATTACGTAAGCTTTTTTATCGGTGCACTCCTGACTGCCGGACTTGTTTTTGAACTTCCCTTCATCTCTTATATTCTTTCAAAAATAGGGCTTCTCACACCCGGATTCATGAAATTATACCGTAAACATGCTATTGTTGTACTGCTGATTATTGCTGCAATAGTAACGCCTTCAACTGATGTTGTCACCCAGCTTGTCATTGGTCTCCCGATGATTTTGCTCTATGAGCTAAGTATTATGATTTCCGCGCATGTTAATCGCAAAAAGAAAACATTAATACCATGATAAGTTGCCAAACAGGATATCCGCGCGTTATAGAGGTAACAATACCAGGAAAGACTCTTATTGGAAACCCTTTGGGTGATCCGGTCGAACGCAGAATTCCAGTCTATCTGCCACCTTCCTATAATGAACAAACACGATTTCCTGTTATCTACCTCCTTGCGGGATTTGCTTCAACCGGACAAAGTTTCATAAACTACAGTTTCGGTCGTCAAAGTGTACCGGAAATAGCCGAATCCCTTATAGCAGCAGGCAAAATGCAGGAAACTATCATTGCCATGCCTGACTGCATGACCCGGTATGGAGGCTCTCAATATGTGGATTCAGTAGCGACAGGCAATTACGAAACCTATCTTGTTCATGAAGTGATTCCCTGCATAGACCAAACGCTTTCAACCCTTCCAGCGAGAGAGCACAGAGCTGTAGCAGGAAAATCATCCGGAGGATTCGGAGCACTCCGCTTGGCAATGAAACACCCGAAAATATTTTCAGCAGTAGCATGTCACAGTGGCGACATGGGCTTTGAACTTTGTTACAAGCCAAATTTCCCCAAAGCGGCAAGGATACTGGAACAGTATAACAACAATATAGCAGCATTTCTTACATCCTATGAGAACGCTCTAAAAAAGCCGCAAGCAGAGTTTGCACTGCTTGATATGGTTGCCATGGCTGCAGCCTATTCTCCGGATAAGGAACAAAAGGCCCCGGAAAACATTCGCCTTCCATTCAGCAGCCATACATGCGAAATAATTGATACAGTATGGCAGGAGTGGCTGTCTTTTGATCCAATAGAAATGATTGAGCAAGAAAAATACCGAGCAGCATTACGCTCACTTCATTGTCTGTTCCTTGACTGCGGGACTCTTGATGAATACAATCTCCAGTTCGGTCACAGAGCTTTTTCAGCCAAAGCCAACCTGTACTCAATCAAGAACCGTTATGAAGAGTTCAGAGATTCACACAACAACACCTCATACCGCTATTTTATCTCTCTGCCGGTTCTGTCAGAGGCAATTGCAGGTTGAAGATGCAGCAACGAGCAACCATTCAAAAAGTTTCTCAGCTTCTTCTTTCAGATTCTGCTTTGATCCGTTGTTCAAAATTACATAATTAGCTTTTTCGATCAGCTTTTCCTGCGGCCACTGCATGGCAATTCGTTGCATGATTTCTTCCCTGGTACCCATTCCTTTTTTCACAGCCCTTTCGATCCGCTGCGACAGATCCGTTGCAACAACAACCACAACATCAAGGTCGTTTTGCCCGCCAGACTCAAAAAGAATAGCGGCTTCTTTGACCAGAATCTTTATTCCTTTTTTTTCAGCATCAGAAATTGCTTTACAAAACTCGTCATACACTTTTGGGTGTATCAGTCGGTTAAGTGTCTTAAGTTTTTCAGGAGATGAAAACGCAACAGCAGCAATTGCTCTACGATCCAGGCTTAACTGTCCAAAGGCTTCACGCGAATAAACCTCAGCCCCAAAAAGCGACTTGATACCTTCAATCACCTCAGAATCGTGAAGCTGCAACTCTTTCGCCACACTATCAGCTTCGAAAAGGGCACAGCCCATCTCCGAAAGAAAACGGCAAACTGTTGATTTTCCGCTACCGATTCCACCAGTTATTCCTACAAGAAAAGGATATGTTCGCTTCATTTTCCTGAAAATGATTTTTTACGAATATTCTCCCTCACCTGCATAAGCACAGCTCGCCAGCGTTCGGGATTCTGCTTATAGTATTGTATTTTTTTTGTAAAATGCTCACGTGTAAGCGTGTGATTTTCAAGAAGGGTGATCACCTCTCCAGAATTCAAAGCGGTAGTAAAAACCGGTTGGTCACCAGCTGTTACTCCTGAAAAAAGTAAATAATCGCTATAAAATCCAGCAAAACGCATATCATCCTGATCAAGAATTGACGATTTATTTTCACTGCACCCCCAAAAAGCAAACCCAAAAATCAGGTAATAAATAAATGTCCGAAAGGTATAACGCAATTTCATTTGCTGGCAACTCCTTTATTGATATTTTCTTATGATGCACTAAAGCCAAAAGCAACCATATACAGTTTCAAGAAACTAAATCACAAAATCGTAAGTTTAAACATTTTCATTGTACCTATGACTATTTTAATAATATTCTAAATAACTACACATTATGGCATATCATCAACCACCTCTCCCGTTTGCCGAAAATGCTCTTGAGCCTTACATTTCAGCCAAAACCATCGGGTTTCATTATGGAAAACACCATCAAGCATACATCAATAATTACAACAATCTTGTTGTAAACACTCCTCTTGATGCCCTGAGCCTTGAAGAGGTTATTTCCATATCGGCAGTAGACTCTCAAAAAATAGGTATTTTCAACAACGGTGCTCAGGCGTGGAATCATACTTTCTATTGGAACAGCCTTTCTCCAAATGGTGGAGGCGAACCCTCAGGAGAGCTTGCAGCTAAAATTACACAGGATTTTGGAAGTTTTGACAAGTTTAAGGAAGAACTGAAAACTGCTGCAGCCACTCAATTCGGCAGTGGATGGGCATGGCTTGTGCTTGATGGAACATCCTTGAAAGTTGTAAAAACAGGTAATGCACAAACTCCTTCAACTAACGGCCAGAAACCGATCTTGACAATTGATGTATGGGAACATGCCTATTACCTCGACTACCAGAACAGAAGACCGGATTATGTCGCCTCTGTTATTGACAACCTCCTGAACTGGGAATTTGCTGCTGAAAATTTCCAGTCTGCGTAGCAGAAAAAAACTACTGCTGATTTGAAACAGGACGTTCATAGGCGTCCTGTTATCATTTCTATCTTTACTTGTCTCGACAGTCAAGTGCCTGTTCTGATAGGAATTACATCCAAGGTAAAGTTAACGTATTATCAAGATTGATGATTTTTACTTTTTTAGGTATTGAAAATCTTCCCGAAAAACTCCCTTTATTAAATGTTCGTTCATCATAGGCTATCACAAGTTGCTGTTCTCCAGAACTATCCCTCCCGTTATTGAACCGCAACATATCAATCTCTTTAGGTACCAATACTCGTCGGTTATCAATAGTTATGCTCTCGAAATTCCTGAAATGCAGCTCAGTTGTTGTTTTTCCCTGGCTATTCTTCAGCAATAGAGCACTAAGCGTTCTGGTGACAAGATCAATAACAACCTCTTTGCCACCCGTCTGGTTTTCAAATGAAAACAGAAGTTTTCCCTCTCCTTTTTTAACCGACCTGATTGCCCTCACAGGCTCATCAATGCTCACCAGACCCAGAAGAGATTCCGTAAGAAGCCGGTATCCAGAATTAACCCCCAGAATCTTTTCAAGATTCTGGCTATTGTTACTTCCAACAAAAAGCCGGTTGTTAATCATATCGTGTACATAAAGCGAATCCTTGCTCAAAAACATATCGGCAACTGGCCACCCAATCAAACCTGCGCTCACGATCATGCGCACCTCTTCACCTCGATTAACACGGATGTTGCAAAAAACACGTTTCTCTCTCTTCGGCGTTTTTATCCAGACATCGGCATAACCGTCTAACGAAACAACAAAAGGCGAAGCTGCTGCAACTTCACGGTAAATATCGGCATACTCAGCAATCAACGCTGTTTGCTCTGCTGGAAGTTCAATCCTCTTGATTGGCTCAAAACTTGAGCATCCAGCTCCAAAAACAAGCACACATAGTGCCCATAACAGCAGCATTGTTTTCTTCCGCATCACTTCAGTCTTTTTACAGTTAGTCCGTTTGTAACAGTCGTTTATTATCATTATTTCTTTTGAGATTCATCACTTTTGCAGCACATTGCATCAGGTAGTGCTGAACGCACCATTTTCATAGAGCATAGCACAACATAGTTGTATAACCTTTTGACTTTCAGTTTAATAATGTAAGATGCCACGCAATCAAAACAACAATTCATTTTTCAATAAATGCACTCTCTATACCTGAAACCAAAAGAACACCACAGAATCCAGAAAGGGCATCTGTGGGTGTTCAGTAATGAACTTGAGAACATACCTCGCGATATAGCTGCAGGCGAAACAGCAAAACTTTTTACCCACGACAAAAAGTTCATGGGTATCGGTTATTACAATCCACACTCGCTTATTGCTTTCCGACTACTTACCCGTACCGAAGAACAGCCTGGCAAGGAATTTTTCCTGAAAAAGCTACTTGAGGCACAGACGCTACGGGAAAAAATTTACTCGAATGCAGAAACGAATGCCTATCGACTTGTACACGGAGAGTCAGACAGTCTCCCCGGACTAATTGTGGATCGTTTCAACCAGGCAATTGTCATGCAAACATATTCAGCTGGTATGGAGCTCCATTTGCCGCTTATTTCAGACGTTCTGCAGGAATTGTTTAACCCGGAAGTCATTGTTGTCCGCAACGAATCGGTCTTGAGGGAACTCGAAGGTATCCCGCTTTACAAAGAGATAGTCAAGGGAAAAGAGTCTTCAACAGTACAGACTATTCACGATGCAGGCATTTCTTATGAGGTTGACGTGTTTGAGGGGCATAAAACCGGATTTTTCCTTGATCAGCGCGAAAACCGGAGGGTTATCAGAAAGTTCTCTAAAAATGCTGAGGTGCTTGATGTCTTTACCAACGATGGAGGCTTTGCACTCAATGCGCTTTATGGCGGAGCCCAATCAGCCATACTTATTGATGCATCGCAAGAAGCACTGCAGCGTGCAGAGGGCAACTTAAGATTGAACAATTTTCCGGAATACAGCCTTGTTGCTGCAGATGCCTTCGATATGCTTGAGCAGATGGGAGAGGCAAAAGAGTCATTCGATCTTGTTATCCTCGATCCACCCAGTTTTACTAAAAGTCGTAAAAATCTCCCCGGTGCACTAAAAGGGTACAAAAGGCTTAACAAGCTCGGCATGCAGCTTGTCAAAAACAACGGCTTTTTTGCTACAGCATCCTGCAGCCACCATGTTTCAGAAGAAGAGTTCCTGAACACTGTTCATCAGGCTGCTCTTTCAGCAGGCTGCCAGCTCCGGCTGATCTATAAAAATTCACAACCCTTTGATCATCCGGTACTCCTTTCCATGCCGGAAACAAGCTACCTTAAATTCGCCTGTTTTTACGTAACGCGAGGATGATTGTTAGTACCGATAAATTGTCATCCTCGTATAAAAATTTCGCCATAAAACTATTTTGTGCTCATTGAAGATAGCGATTGGTACTTTTTAGGGGGTACTCGCGAAAAGAGTACCCTCACTTATACTCTTCAAAAACCCCACCAAAACAAAATGCCGCTCTATCTGCTATTTGATTAATCATAAATGATTATTTCAAAAGGCTGACCTTGCCATCATCAAGATCATAATAAGCTTTCACCAGTTTGATTGATCCTTTTTCAAGTTCTTCCCTGATAATGCGTGAGTGCGACTTCAGCTGTCCCGCAACATTCCGAACATTCTCACGAATGCACTGATCAACAATTTCAGCTTTTGTGCCTTTTGCTCCATGAACAAGAACCCTTTTTACTGCTGGCTTTATTGATGTTACAAGAGAACCGATATTTCCTTCAACCTTGCTGCCGGCAACATGAGCATCGTATGTTGCTGTTACCGCTCCACAACGTTCATGACCAAGCACCATAACCAGTTTGGCTCCGAGATGTTCAACTGCATATTCAACTGAACCAAGTTCATGCGGCCCAACAATATTGCCGGCAACACGTACAACAAAAATTTCACCCAGTCCTTTATCAAAAAGAAGTTCAGGAGGAACTCGTGAATCAGAACAGGCAATAATGACGGCAGCAGGTTTCTGCGTTGTTGCAACCTCCTTGCGGCGCTCTGTGGATGCCATTTTATCAAGATGCTCAACAGTACCGCTTTGAGCAAAATGGTTGTTTCCGTCAAGGAGAAGCTGAAGCGACTGCTCAGGGGAAACGCCATCCTTTTCCGCCATAGCAGAAGAGAATGCTGGCTGAGATGGTAAAAAAACAGAAAAAAGCAGAACAAAAAGCATCTTTTTCTTCATGGAAGTTCCTTTTTTTCTCATCATGGAAAATCAGTTTTGTGGTTTGATGATAAATGAGATTGACACACTAAACAATAGATTGAACAAGTAAGAAAAACATAAAGATACAATTACCAGAAGAAATGTCAGGCATTTTTTCGGTAATGGCTTCAGGGCACAAAAGCGCTATCTTGTTTACAAAATATCACTTTCCAGCAGTTCAAAAATCAGAGTTCCAGATGGTCAGATGATCAGAAATTCAGAAAGATAAAGAATGACTGGAACGAACAACACGAAAACCGATATAGCTGAGCCTGTAGACCGTATAGTTGAAGTTCCGGGCAGAGCAACGCAGATTATCAGAACTGATTAACCACGAACCACCGCGCAACGAACGGATAGCTGTATTATTGTCGTATAAACTATCAGTCAACTCCCAGACGTTGCCCGCCATGTCGTATAACCCTTCAGGGGTTGCTCCGTCCGGATAGCGGCCAACCTTTGTAGTTGCCCCTTCATTGTTATCATAATTTGCCCGCTGGGGTGTTGGTACTCCCTTTCCCCAAGGGTAGGTTCTCCCTTCCTTCCCTGCTGCAGCATACTCCCACTCAATCTCTGTCGGCAGGCGATAAAGACCTGTATCCTTGCCTCCACTTTCCATGAGTGAGAGCCATAAACAATAGGTTCTGGCATCACCCCAACTCACACCAACAACCGGCTGATCCTCCTTGTTGAACTGTTTGTCGACATCATAGCTGGATTGAAAGAGCCTTGCAAAATCTTTTCCACTTCTGATGCCGGTAACTGTAATGCTTAATGCCCGTAAGGCATTGCGGAACATTTCAATTGACAAAGGATTGTCCACAGGTGCTTTACCGGTTTGCAGGTAGCTGATAAACTGCCGGTAGAGAGCGTTGGTAACAGGATATTTTGCTACATAAAGATCGGGAACGGTCTCCGGTTTTCCTGTCACCGAGTAGGTGAATGTTCCTCCTTTGATCAGAATATAGTGGGCGTTCTGTTCAAGGAGGTTCCGGAAATCGGTCGCTTTGGCGTGTTGTGTCTCAAACTGACTGACCACAGCAAGTGCCTCAGCACTGCCGATTGCTTTCAGGCACATCAGCACATAACGCTGCTGGTTTGGTTTGGGATCATACAGCGCAGCTTTCAGGGCATCAATCTTTTTCCACTGCGCTTCTTCAACAAGAAGTTGAAGAAGGTCTTGCTGCTTTTGCGACAGCTTTTCACTGACAGGAGAATTGAAAAGTTTCTTCATAAAAGTATCGAAAACCCTTGCGTCAACCTGCCAGATAAAAAAACGCAGAGTTTCATACCACCAGTCAAACCGGTCACTGCCAAAATGATAAACCAGTCTGTCAAGCTGCTCATAGGGACGATCTTCCTTGAGCTGAACTCCAGCAAGATACTCCCGGAATGTCTTGTGGCTGAAACGGTATTCGTAGCTACCATACGCTACCAATAGGCCTGCCCGATCAACAATGTTTTCAAAAAAAACATCAGCTTCAGGAGAATTGCTCAGTTCCTTCAAGGTACCTTGCATTTTCTGCTGAATCTCTTTGCATTCAGCTTCATCCTTTTGGAGATTCTCCTGCATCCAAAGCGCAACAGGTGCCAGAACCTTTTTGGCTTCAATTGCCGGAAGCAAAGGCCTTAAATCTTTTTGCCGATCACGGTAATCGAGAAGGTAATTCAGTGCAATCTCATAAAGTTCTACACGACTGCTCGGAAGAGTATCACGCTCTTTCCAGAGCGCAGCCATGATCTGGAGCAGTAACGGAATTCCAGCCAATTCCCGTAACTGCATGTACCTTGTTTCATCTAAAAATGCAATAATAGCCTTCGCTTTTGCCTCGGCGGCCTTTATTTGTGTTCGCTTCCACTCCTTCTCAGGTTTGTCAGGCGAGCGAAACTCACCTAAATAGCTGGCGTTAAACCATCTCCTTATAAATTCATTCTGCATGTCGCGAGTAAAATTCTCAATAACAGCTTTTGAAAGAAGTGATCGCAGTTCAATGCCATCCCCTTTGCGATACCCAGTGGTTCGTGAGGAAACCACGACGTATGCTTTCGTAGCATCCACAACACGGTCAATCCATCGGCAAGCATCGATTCTTTCCTGCACATTGCTGATTTCATCCAGTCCATCCATCAATACCAGAGATTCTTCTTTTTCAAGCCATTCCGAAAAAAGCTCTGGAGATAGTTTTCCTTGAGACCATTTGCTCAACTGCATTGCAAGTCCCTCATATTTGCCTTCCTTTGTTTTGGTAAGGTCGCGCAATGAAAAAAAGAAGACCTTCAATGGCTTATTGAACCCAAAATCCTTATAACGCTGATTTTTCAGCAGTGACAAGGCATAGTAACTAAGCAACGTGGTTTTGCCAGAACCAGGATCGCCAATGACCAGTAGTAAACGATGACGTTCAAAGCTTTGGATCATGACCATTTCTGGAGTAAGAGAAGATTCAGAAACAAAGCAATTTGATTCAGTTTGAGGGTTATATCTTCCAACAGAAAGACTTAACGATACAAAGGTATCACTCAATTTTACCATAAAGCTGCTGAATGCCGAAGATGAAGGAATACCGCATTTGTCACGTTCATTGACAAGAGTTTTCCGATACCACTCGTCATGCGTTCTGGCATCATCATCTTCTTGTTGTTTTGCCAGCCTTTTATTTTCCTCTATTTGAGCTTTAGTTTCACTTTTTTTATCAGAAATTCTTTTTTTCCTGCTCCAAAAATAAATTCCCAATGGCGTTAAAATTCCCAGTACAGTAACAATTATCGTAATGCTATTTGCATGAGAATTTTTTACTACATTTGATCCATTTGTAATAGTACCCTGCAGACTGGCATTCAAACCACCCTTGCCATGCAATTCACCCTGCATTACTGGATTACCTGTGGTTTTTGCTTCTACCAGTGTACTTGGCGTAGCATAAACAATAGCAGTGTCAAGTTCTTGCAAAAAAAAGCTAAGGGAAAAAATCAGGGCAATCCTGAAAAAAACAACAGGAAAAATGTTATGTATCAAGTTGACCGTATCAGTTTAGCAGTGTTATTGTGATAACCCGCTCAATTTTTGGATAAGTATAGGAGGTTAACTTTTTAGTATAATGATAGTTATAAAGATCAGCAAGCGTAAAGCTGCTCGTTCCGAATATTCTTTGAGGCAAGTGGAGGCAACATTCCATATAGCATGGCTGGTTGCAGATAGGAAAGGTTTTGCATCCCTTCAGCGAAAGAAATTATTTAACCTGCCCTGAGGTTGAATTTAAATGAGTAAGTTGAATTTTCGATTCCACGTGAATGATTTATACCACAAAAGATAACTTTTCATACTCATGAAACTGATTTTTGTTTATAATGCCGACAGTGGCCCTATCAGCGGACTTTTTGATATCGGTCATAAAATCATCAGTCCTGAAACCTATTCCTGCGGTCTCTGCAAACTTACTTACGACACTATCACGGAAAAGCAGGCATGGAGAGCATTCAGGGAGATTTCTCCAGTAGAGATGGAGTTTCTGCATCGCGACGAGTTCGAAAAAAAATATGGTTTGAAGTTTGAGTACCCTGTTGTGCTGGGAAAAAACAGCACTCTTGAACAGCTGTTATCGAGCAAAGAGATTGACAGTTTGCAGGGACTTGATGCTCTTATTGAAGCCGTAACCAAGATGATAAAACCAGGGTGAAGTGAAAAAAACTTGGTGAAATGTGGTGCCACTAAATGGGTCTATAGTTCAAGGGGATGTTAACCGCGAAACCCAAAACAGAATAAACTGCATTCGTCTCTTTTTTTCCCTGCGAAAAGGGAATGCTTCCTGAAGGGCTTGGATTACGAGAGACATGGCTGGTTCTGTCCATTGGTTGGGATGTTCTTCAAGCCATTTGCCCACAACTGAACAGACTTGGCCTTGGGTAGCGCCATCTGGCGTTGTAAATAACCAGCGATTACAGACATCACAAACTCCGGCCACGTAACCTCTGTAATCACCAACATTGACTTCGTGTGCCGGTTGACCCGCGTCGAACTTTTTGTATTCCTGCCACACACGAACAAGATCGTTACCAGTTATCAAGGCGCATGTTCCGTCTGGCAGGAGAGAAGGTTGCCGGCAATAACCTTCATAGTATTCTTCATAACGGAGCTTTTATTTGACAATAATTGCCCGGAATTTACAAAAAAATAAACTGTTAATCCTGAATAGCCCGCTGGCATAATAAAAAAGTGAACAAAACGTACCTGTACCAGCGATTGCCTAAAACCGTTTCTGATAGATATGGCAGTATGGCTTATGGCCATTCTTTTCGTAATAGTCCTGATGGTAATTTTCCGCCTGCCAGAATTTTTTTGCCTTTTCAACAGTGGTCACAACACGGTATCCTTTTGCCTTCAACTGAGTGATCAGCTTTTCTCCCACTTTTTTCTGCTCTTCATTGGAATAATAGATTGCTGAACGGTATTGTGTACCGATATCCGGACCCTGCCTGTTCACCTGGGTAGGATCGTGGATTTCAAAAAAGAGTTTGGCAAGAGTTTCATATCTTACTACAGATGGATCAAATTCCACTTCTATGGCTTCGGCATGTCCTGTTTTGCCAGTGCAAACCTCTTTATAGGATGGGTTATCGGTTGTTCCGCCCGTGTAGCCGGATGTTGCAGAAATCACACCGTTTACTTTACTGAAATGGTATTCAACACCCCAGAAACATCCTCCTGCAAAGATGGCTTTCTCTGTTTTTGCTTCAGTCTTGTTGACAGGAAGAAAATTAAGGGAGAGAGAATTGACGCAATGGCGGACATTTTTATCAGTCAATCCTTCCCTGAAAAAAACATGACCAAGATGCGCGCCGCATTGAGTACAGACTATTTCGGTACGACGGCCATCAGCATCAGGAATTTGTTTTACAGCGCCTTCGATGGCATCATCAAAACTTGGCCAGCCTGTTCCTGACTCGAACTTATCGGACGAACGGAAAAGCGGAGCATCACAACGGCGGCAGAGATAGGTACCATTCTCCTTGTTCAGATAATATTTACCACTGAAGGGCGGTTCAGTTCCTTTATTTACTATTACCCGTTCTTCTGCGGGATTCAATTGATTTATACGCATACAATTCTCCTTTTGAACAGTATAATGTGGCTCTGCAATGGTATATGAAAGGTTATCACGTGTACAGGATAAAAAAAGAAATTGGGTTAGCAGCAGAACCGCTGTAATTACCCGCTGAATCCGGACTACAGTTTCATTCACCTTGCAAACACTGTTTACCACTGATTATTGTGTATTGACAATGCTATCCATATTTTCCATGAGTCTAAGTTCTTATTGATACAGCAACTATAGATGTCGATAAGAAATATGCGTTTTTTTTTCAGGACTCCGATAAGTTGCTCTCTTGTGAATTTATTGGTTTTCATGTTGCAAATCTAACGGGTAAAGTAAAATGAAAATTAGTTCCCATTAAATTCCACGAATAGCCGAACAATATATGGGTAAATATCAAGAAGATGCAAGGAGCATCTCAATTTCCCTGTACGGAAAATCAGTTAGTTCGGCAAGAATTTTTTTTGTGACATACCCTTTAAAAATATAAGCACCTTTTCTTAAACTGTGGTTTTTCCAGAGGATATCTGAGATAGTTTCATGGTCAGTGAGTTTCAGAATAAAGGGGAGAAGGGTATTGGTCAATGCGTAAGAAGCTGTTTTTGCTACAGCAGAGGGAATGTTAGGAACACAGTAATGGGTAACACCATGTTTTACATAGATCGGGTTTGTATGAGAGGTATGGCGACTGGTCGCAAAACAGGCACCCTGATCAATGGATACGTCAATAATTACTGACCCTGATTTCATTGATTTTACTACCTGTTCGCTAACCAAAGGCTTGATGATTTTCTTTTTCGGGCTTAACGCTCCGATCATTACATCCGAGGTCTTGGCAATCTGCGAAATGTAATGATCATTGGCGATTGCTGTGACAAGATGGCGATTAAAAAACGCCTCGAATTTTCTCAGTCGGTTGATTTCCTTATCCAAGACAGTAACCTGCGCACCGAGTCCAAGTGCATCCTGTGCCGCAAAAAGCCCAACGGTTCCTGCTCCAATAATGGTGACATGTGCTGGTGGAACACCGGCGATGCCGCCTAACAGGATACCACTTCCGCCATAACCTGTTTCAAGGTATTTTGCTGCAGTTTGTATTGCCAGCGAGCCCGCTATTTCACTAAGTGTTCTTACAATTGGCAGTTCGCCATCTCTTGTTTCAATAAATTCAAATCCAAGAGCAGTTATTCTTTTTTCAAGAAGAGATTTTAACAGATCAGGACTGATTGTTCCCAGATGGAGAGCAGAAATAAGCATCTGCCCGGGTATAAATAACTCAAGTTCATCAGGTTGAGGAGGAGAAACTTTGACAATGACGTTGGACTGTTCGTAAAGTTCTTTGGCCGTATCAGCTATTATTGCTCCGGCTTCAGCATAAGCGAAATCGGTGAAGTTACAGAATTTACCAGCATGTTTTTCAAGTATAACCCTGATTCCGTGTTCTACCAGGATTTGAACGCCTGGCGGCGAAATAGCTACCCGGCGTTCATCCTGAGCACGTTCTTTCGGAATGCCGAGCACAATACTCATGGTTTTTTCGGGTTTGATCAGCCAGCGTTCAAGGGTTTTCACGCCAATATCAAACTCAATGTTTCCAATCTCAGATGAATAACCCATCAGAAGTCAAAGGTTATCATTTTACTCGTTCCATAACAGGAGTCAGAATATTCTACAAAGATTTTTAACGAATCAATGATCATATTTCTAATGAGTTTCGCAGCAAGAACAGGTTGTTCCCAAGAGATGAAGGTTTCCTCCTGAAACACTGCATACAACGTCTGATGTCTTCTCTAACACCTTTTTAGCACTCTCCGCAAGAATCGATCCAGGATATTGCAGGAAGGGGAATGTTTCCATAAAAGTGTTAGTAGCCAAAAGGGATGCCTGAGCAAGTCCGTTGCCGATTTTTTTGAGAGATTCACCGGGATTTACCTGTCCCATTCTTACTCTGTTGTATAGATTTCCAGCTCCATCCGGTAATTTATTGGCAACATTATAACCGATAGTTTGTGCATATGTTATAAAGCCGGGAACATTCAGGCCGAGAACAAGACGTCTGAGATATTCTGCACGTGTTATTATTTTGATGGCTCCTTCTTTGACTATTACGGCTTGGCATGCAAGGCGCCCACCTTCTTGGAATAACTTGTCGGATATAAATGCCTTTTCTATTTCATTTGGCAAAGAAAGGCTGTCTCCTCCCTCCATGACGTAGACAAAACAGCTCTGGCAGATACCACTTCCACCGCAGATATAGCCGATGTGGCTTTTATGATGCTGTGCAACTCTAAGCAATACCTCACCTGTTTGAGTTTCACAGGGTTTATCGTTGATATGTATAATCATAACTGTAAATTTTTGGTTATTGGTAAAGTCATAGTGATTATTACGGCTGCTTCTTTTGAGCAATATAATATGAAATATCCGTATCTCTCAACCAGTTGTAATAAGCTTCAAGATGCAATTTTCAAGAAAGAACATCACTCTAAAAAAGAGTTTTTCCAGTTGTCCACTTCGATATAAAGTTCGCTATAATGTTGTTTTAGGCTACATTCAATAATTTTGTAGTAGCGCTTTTCCCATTGCTTTCTTCTGAGTAGGATGCAGTTGTGGTTGATTCAGGTGAAACAGCACTTATAAGTTTTGGTTTTGGTGCCGTGGCCGGTTCAGGTTTGTGTAAAAAAAACGATGTCAACTCTTTGGCTGTAAACTGTAGCGCATCGTTTATAGCCAAAATCACATCACTCAGCAATTGCCAAAAATTTAACTTCCGTTCTGTATTTTCACGGTCTGCCTGAAATCTGATTGTATCGGTAAACTTCACCATTGCTTCCCATCCCATTTTTCCTGCATAAGCAGGAAGCTGAAGAGGGTCTTTTTCTGCCATGTGTTTGACTGCCTCTACTACTGATAACAACCTTATCGTACCTTCTTTTTCTATGGATGTCATGCAAGCCATTCGTATCCCTTCATTAATGAGTCTATCAGAAAGCATTGCTTTTTCAGAATCGCTTAACGGTGATAACAATTCGGCCCCTTCAAGCACTTTAACATAACAGGTTTGACATATGGCGTTACCTCCGCAGAAATATCCTATATGACTATGGTTTGTTCGGGCAACATCAAGAAGTCGGTCTCCCTTTTTCGACTCGTAACAATTGTTATTGATAATAATATTCATAAGTCAGGAAATTTTTAATTTTATACAGGTTAAAAGTTACTCTAGTTTGTAACATTATACTTGTTACAAAAGTTGCTATGTATAAACTGATAATTAATTATTGGCAAGATATTTCACACTGATCTTTTGACGCGCGATCAAGTTTTTTCAATAGCTCGGTGTACCGTTGTAATATCATAATTGGACTTGTGTCAGTCAAAGAAGGGTTCTGTAATACCAGCTTTATTTTTTTATCCATCCTGAATCCTGGTTTATACTCCTGCATCCATGATTCCTGCACTGATAAAAACAGATACTGATAGAATTCCCTGTTGGAAAGATCTTTGTCATCCTGATCGGGAAGTAGAATGGTGAATGTTTTTTGCTGAATATCAATTTTTTCGAGCCCAAGGGCAGAAGCTGTTAGTTTGAGTTTTGTCAGTAGCAGCAATGTTGACACTTCCTCGGGCGGGGTGCCGAAGCGATCCTGAAGTTCAGAGGTAAGGGTATCGATATCCTCTTCTGAGGATGCCTTAGAGATTTTATTATAAAACGAAAATCGTTCAAGAGTTGAATGGATATAATAATCAGGAATGAGTGCATTGAAGAAGAAGAGAAGATCACAGGTTTTTGAATGTGTCTGTTCTGTTATTGCATCAGTTGAAAAGAGGTGGCTGAATGTTGTCGATTTCAGTTCTGCAACAGTTTCTTCAAGCATTTTCTGATAGAGGTCAAAGCCGAGTTCATAGATAGATCCTGATTGCTCAGCACCAAGCAAATTCCCGGCTCCGCGTATATCAAGATCGCGCAGGGCAATATTGAAGCCTGATCCGAGTTCCGTGAAGTTTTCGATAACAGCAAGTCGCTGGATTGCTTCCTTTTTAAGGGTATGTAGTGGTGGGGTTATCAGGTAACAGTAGGCTTTTCTTTCGCTCCGGCCCACTCTTCCTCTTAACTGGTAAAGATCGGAAAGACCAAACATATCGGCCCTATTAATGATAATTGTATTGGCATTAGATATATCAAGACCTGAACCGATTATTGTAGTAGAGATAAGAACGTCGACCTCTTTCTCTATAAAGTCAATCATGACCTTTTCGAGTTCTTTTGAAGGCATCTGACCATGAGCAACGACAATACGGGCTGAGGGTACAAGTTCCCTGAGTGTTTTCTGTACTTCTTCAAGTCCGGAAATTCGGTTATGTAGAAAGAATACTTGTCCTTCTCGCTGGATTTCCTTGCAGATTGCCGATTGAATAAGGGAAATGTCGTAATCGGTTATGATGGTTTCAACTGGTTGGCGGTTTATTGGAGGTGTCGAAACAATCGAAAGGTCTCGGGCCCCCAGCATTGAAAATTGTAAAGTTCTCGGTATGGGTGTAGCAGACATTGTCAGAGTATCGACATGCGGAAACTGTTCACGAAGTTTCTCTTTTACTTCAACTCCAAAGTGCTGTTCCTCGTCAATAACGAGTAGCCCAAGATCTTTAAATTGTACATCTTTCGAAACCAGGCGGTGTGTGCCGATCACAATATCAATATGGCCGTTTTCTACCTTTGTTAACAGTTTGAGCTGTTCTTTGTGTGAAATAAAACGGCTCAGAACCGCTATCGAAATCGGGAAATTCTCAAATCGCCGGGTAAACGATTCGCCATGCTGGTGTGCAAGAATAGTTGTTGGGGTAAGAATAGCAACCTGCTTTTTTGATTCCACGGCTTTGAATGCAGCTCTCATGGCAATCTCAGTTTTTCCGAATCCGGCATCACCGCAAATTAGCCGATCCATAGGATGCGGTTCCTCCATATCTTTTCTAACATCTTCAATTGCTCTGAGCTGGTCGGGCGTCTCCTCAAAGATAAAAGAGGCTTCAAATTCGCGCATGAAAATGGAGTCTGTTCCAAAAGCAAACCCCCCCTCCATTTTTCTTTGGGCGTAAATTTTGATCAGATTTATAGCAATATCGCGAATTTTGTTCCGGACTTTTTCCTTTTTTGTTGCCCATTTCGAACTTCCAAGTTTCGATAATGAAGGCATGGAACCTTCGGAAGCGGTGTACTTCGAGAGCAAGTTAATATTTTGCACATTAACGAAGAGTTGATCACCACCTTCATATTCGATAAGCACAGACTCCTGCTCTGAATTTCCAACCGTTATAGTTTCAAGGGATCTGAAAATACCTATACCGTAATCCTCATGGACGACATAGTCACCGATTTTGAGCTTTTGTAAGTCTTTTAGTGAGATTCCTCGTATTTTCCTTTTTTTGTGAGCTTTATGGATATGCAGTTTACCAAAGATGTCTGATTCTGTATAAAGATCAAGATTCCCAAAGGTAAAACCGGTATGCAGGTTGAGTGGAAGCCAGCTTATGTTTCGAAGAGATGTTCCCCCAGAGTCCATTATTTCCTTGGTAAGGAAGTCTGTTAACTCACCTATTTCTTTGCGTGAACTGGTTGCAAAGAGTGTTTTTTTCTCATTATTCGATTCTTCTTGCAGTAATGTGGCAAACACTCGAAAATTAGCATTGAGTTTTTTCTGTACTACTGACTGAAAGTCAATTTCCGAAGACGAGGAACGTAGGATTCTTATACAGCGGAATTTCGAAAATGCGGACGATAACGCATCATTGTTCTCCAATGCGGCAAATTCAGTGGTGTCATCAATGATAATAATGGTTGACGGATCCAGATAATTAAGAATTGTTGATCCTGTTCCAGTTGTTGTGTTTAACGCTACGGTAAAGTTGGCAGTTAGGTCTGCCGCAGTTACTTTTTTTCCTGAAAGCTGACTGTTGATGTCGAAGTTGCGCAACGATGTTACTGTATCTCCAAAAAACTCTATACGCAACGGTTCTCTATATCCGAAAGAGAAGACGTCAATAATAGAGCCTCGAATGGAGAACTCTCCTTCATCCTCAACAAATTCTCTTTGTTCAAAACCGTTTGTGGCAAGAAATCGTTGTAGAGTTGCATACCCGACAATCTGATCAGTTTTTAGTTGCAGAATCCGTTTTTTTGCTTCAGATGGTGTACAGAGTAAGACATTGAGATCTTCAAAAAAAGAGAGTAAGGCTAATTTGTCGCCTCTTAATATTGCTCCTATTGACAGGGAGAGTTCATCTGATGTATTACAGATGGTTTCTGCAGGCAGCAGGGCATTAAAGTCATGTTCATATATTTCACTGTGCTGGCTGCTAAGAACCATAAGAGATGATGGAAGGTCAGCAAAAAGTACTGCAACAAGTATTGCCGGAAGCGATCCCTCGAATCCACTTATATTTATGGGGTGAAAATTATTGTTTTCACTCTTTTGTTCCTGTAATGCCTTTTTGAGCAACACATAAGGTTTTGATTGCCTGATGGTTTCAAGCAAAAAACCTATACTTCTTTTGGAGATAGAAGAACTTTGCAGGTCAGACTCTAATAACGTTTTCATATGAAGCTTACAAAACATATTTTCATGCTTGATCCCGGCAAAATGTGTAACCTTGAAACAAGCACTGGCGGGAAAGGTTCATATATATGGAAAAAATTCTTGAACTGAAAAATCTCAGTACCTATTACTCCACCGACAATGGAATTGCTAAAGCTGTTGATGGTTTAAGCTTTTCTCTTGGACGGAACAGAACATTAGGGGTTGTAGGGGAATCCGGTTGTGGAAAATCGGTTACTGCTCTTTCGATTATGCGTTTAATTCCTATGCCTCCAGGCTATTTTGCCGGTGGGCAAATTTTCTGGAAAGGGAGTGACCTCCTTAAACTTTCAGAAGAAAGTATGCGCAGAATAAGAGGCAATGAGATTGCTATGATTTTTCAGGAACCGATGAGTTCACTCAATCCTGTTTTTACTTGCGGCAGCCAGATTATGGAACAAATTATCTTACACCGCGATATCAATCATGCCGAGGCTAAAAAACGATCAATAGAACTGCTGCATCTCGTCGGGATTCCTAATCCTGCCGAACGTTTTTCTTCATATCCTCACGAACTTTCAGGAGGTATGCGCCAGCGAGTCATGATTGCCATGGCGCTTTCCTGCAATCCGGCTTTGCTCATTGCCGATGAACCTACTACAGCTCTTGATGTAACCGTTCAGGCGCAGATCCTTGATCTTATTGGCAAACTTCAGTCTGATACAGGAATGAGTGTTATGTTGATTACTCATGATTTCGGTATTGTTGCCGAGCTTTGTGAAGAGATTATTGTTATGTATGCTTCAAGAATTGTCGAAAAAGGTTTAGTTGAACAGCTTTTTAGTAATCCACTTCATCCCTATACCAGGGGCTTGTTAAAGTCCATTCCCCGTTTAGGGGCTTCAAAAGAGAGACTTCATGTGATTGAGGGCAATGTTCCGAGTGCTGTAAATTTGCCAGAAGGATGCCGTTTTGCAGGAAGATGTTTGCTTGCCGATTCACGCTGCAGTAAGCAGCAACCTGAACTTGCCCTTTTTGAACTCAATCATGAGGTTGCCTGTTGGAAAGCAGGGAAATAAAACTAAAGTGCAGAATGAGTGTTGTTGTTCAATTAATTTTAAACTTTCTTTTTAATGCCGGAAGCCATGCTTCTTATTGTAGAAGATGACCGGAATCTCCGGCAACTACTCAAATTCAATCTCGAACGGGCTGGTTATACCTGCCATCTATCGGAACACTCTCAAGCAGCTTTAGAGCTGCTCTCACGAAAAAGTTTTGACCTTATCCTGCTTGATGTCATGTTGCCGGATATGGATGGTTTTGAATTGTGCAGGCAAATCAGACAGCATCTGCTTTATAAGGATATTCCAGTTATCATGCTTACAGCAAGGGGAGAGGAGAGTGACAGGATTCTCGGCTTTGAACTTGGTATTGATGACTATGTTGTCAAACCGTTCAGTTTTCGTGAACTGAATCTCAGGATTCGAGCTGTTCTCAAACGCAGCAACACACGTCGGACAGGAAAAATTCAGGAAATACTCACTGCTGGAGGTATTGAGGTTGATTTAGTGCGTCATAGAATTACGCTTGAAGGCAGGGAATTGGTAATGACGCTGATGGAATTTAAACTTCTTGTTGCATTGCTAAAAAGAAAAGGTGAAGTACAGTCACGCGAAAAATTGCTCAGTGATGTTTGGGATGTTGACAAGTCCATCAACACCAGAACTATTGATACGCATATTACGAGACTTCGTGAAAAGCTTGGTGAAACAGGTTGTATGATCCAAACAATACGGGGGATCGGTTACAAGCTCGAAGAAACAGAGAGTGAATCTCATGCTGACTAAAGTTTCGTTCAAGCTTGGAGCAGTCATCGGGGTGATTGTTTTTGTTTCGGTCGTTATCAGTTATCTCTCAATTGGCTATCAATTGACAGAACGGCTGTCTACAGGAGTTCGCGATGACTTGCGCCGGGATTTACTCCTCCAAAAACAATTGCTTGACCAACAGCCTAATGCATGGTTTCAAACTGAGAGTGCTGGTGCATGGACTGATCAAGTTGCTCGTACACTTGAACTTAGGGCAACTCTTATTACTCTTGACGGTTTGGTAATTGCCGATTCCTTTATTCCACCAAGAAAGCTACATCTTTTACAGAACCATAAAGATTGGCCTGAAGTTAAGGCGGCATTGCAAAGTGGATATGGTGAATTTGCTCGCTATAGTCAAACAGTAAGGAAGCAGATGCTTTACATGGCTGTACCTATCGGTAAACCACATTCCTATGCAGTTCTCCGATTCTCAAAACCTCTTGATGATATTGGCGACGTATTCCAAACAGAAATTTACAAAAGCATCGAGCAGGGCATCTTTCCGGCTCTTTTTTTCTCTTTTGCTATAGGTGTTACGGCTGCATTTTTTCTTTCCAAACCACTTCGAAATCTTACTGTAACTGCACAAAAAAGAATTCATGGTGATTTATCGGACGTTACACTTGCAGAGAGAAAAGATGAGATAGGGTTGCTTGGACGCACGCTCACTTGTATGTCTGATGAGATCAAGAAATTGCGGCGTAGTGAAGAGTGGTACCGTGCTGTTTTTTCAGGTATCCGTGAAGTGATCATTGTTACTGATTCTTCTGGAGATATTATTCTTGTTAATCCAGCCGCATCAAGAATTTTTCGAATTGAAGGTACCATTTTCAAGTCTCGCCCTATTCAGCATCTTTTTGATAGTAAGCTTGAAGAATTATTTGCAAGGGCGCACAGCAAACGGTTGACAATTATTAAAGAAGAAATATCGCTTCAGACATCGAAGGGGAAGCGAATTATGCAGATCAGTTCCATGCCAGTTATTAAGGAGAACCGCTTTGATGGAATGGTTTTTGTAATGAATGATATCTCAAAACTTCGCAACCTCGAAAGAATGCGTCGGGACTTCGTGTCGAGTGTTTCACACGAACTCCGCACACCACTGGCCAGTATCAAAGGCTATACCGAAACCCTGCTTGAGGGAGTAGTGGACGAGCCGGAACATGCCCGGGCTTTTCTGAAGATTATCCTTCATGAAAGTGAGCAACTGACAGCATTGGTCAACGATGTGCTTGATCTTTCCAGAATTGAATCGGGTCGTATTGAGTATCATTTCACTGAGGTAGACCTCAAAACTGTTGTTTCAAAATCAGTTGATCTTTTCCGTAGTTCAATTGACAAGCGTCAGGTTCGCCTTACGGTAATGATTTCCGATAATCTTCCTTTAGTCTATGCCGATCCAGGATATCTGGAAATTGTTATTCGCAATCTGCTTGATAACGCCATTAAATATGTCAATGAACACATTGGAAAGATCAGGATTCTGGCGTTCAGAGATGGTGAATTTGTGCGGTTGGAGGTCGAAGATAATGGTGTTGGTATTTCTCAGCAGGATCTCGGTCGTATCTTTGAACGCTTTTACAGGGTCGACAAAGCCCGTTCCAGAGAATTTGGTGGTACAGGTCTTGGACTGTCAATTGTTAAGCATATCATGCTCGCTCATAGAGGCAACGTTGAAGTTCGTTCGAGAGTAAGCCAGGGCTCAGTGTTCAGTGTGATTTTTCCAATTGCACAGGCTACAGTCCAAAACAATCCATAAGCCACTGTATTTGAAAGGTTATATTCTGTCGATCGAAGTACAGCAGAAATTATTATTCAGCAAGACTTTCACACGAATATCGTCGAATAATTGATGAAAAAAGGTTGACCGGTGGTTTATTGATGTTCTGTAATGAATATCAAGATTTCCAAGACATTCAAAGTGATGATTGTATCAACCAACACAGGTCATAAAAATTTCCTGATCCAAGAATTTTCAGTTTATGGTTTTAATGTAAAGTGTAGTAATTATCATTACAAATTGAACATCTATGAAAAAAAATGTATTCCTTTTTATTGTTCTGGTAGTAGCAGCAGCCTTGCTTTCAGTCATTGGGTGGTATAATCAGAATAATCAGGTGCCTTCACCATCTTCATTATCAACTATTAAAGCAAAAGCCGAAAAAGGGGATGCAAAAGCACAATACAACCTTGGTCTTGTATATGCCAAGGGTCAAGGTGTTAAGCAGGACTCTACCGAGGCAATCAACTGGCTTGAACGGGCAGGAGTTCAAGGGAATGCCAAAGCCGCGTTTATTCTTGGAGAAATATATTATACTGGTACAGGTACCAAAAAGGATTATCACATGGCTGCACAATGGTTCGATGAGGCTTGCGACAATGGGTCATCTGAAGGTTGCAGAATGTACCAACAACTCAGAGCTGCAGGGTATTGATGCCAAAGCAAGAATAATGTTGTTTAAAACAACAGTTCATTTATGACATCAGGCAAGGTTATTTTAATTACAGGAGCTTCTTCTGGTCTTGGTAAAAGTTGTGCAATGTATCTTGGGCAAAAAGGGCATACCGTTTATGGTACCAGTAGAAAAACAGATGTTGATACGAAGTTTTACAAAATGATTCAAATGGATGTAAATGATGATGCCTCAATAGCAGACGGCATTCGTCATATTATTGCTCATGAAGGTCGTCTTGATGTTGTTGTTAATAATGCTGGCATTGGAATAGCCGGTGCAGTTGAAGATACTGACACTGACGAAATAAAATCTCAATTTGAAACTAATTTTTTTGGGGTATTTCGTGTTTGCCATGAAGTGCTTCCTGTTATGCGGAAACAACAGTCGGGCTATATTGTAAATATTGCTTCAATTGCAGGTTCTATAGGTATTCCATTTCAGGGAGCTTACAGCGCGAGCAAAGCTGCGGTTCAGTGTTTGACCGAGGTGTTGAGAATGGAAGTTAAACCTTTTGGGATCCATGTTGTTGTAATTGATCCCGGAGATTTTAAAACTGAATTAACCGATAACCGTATAAAAACCCGAGATTCACAGATCAATCCTGAGTATTCACAGCGCTTCATAAAAGCATTACAAGCCATGGAAAAAGATGAGTTGAATGGTTGTGAGCCAGTTAAGTTCGCTAAATTGATTGACAAAATTATAAATCACTCATCTCCAAGTTTACGTTATACGACTGGTCCTTTATTGGAACGTGCGGCTGTTCATATCCGAAAATTTATGCCTGCACCGTTATTTGAATGGCTGATCATGAATAATTATAATGTTTAACAAATCAGAATTTCATAGGCGACTTTTATTGAACCGTTTCATCTCATTGCAGCATCAATGATAATCTGTTGATGCAGAGGAATGCGTATGTCAGGAATGAATTCGCAAGGATAAAATCCACCTTCGGAGAGTTCATGGTTGAGTGATATAGTGTCATTGGCAACAACTACCTTATAAGCAATAACAAGGAGCGACCCATACATTTCCACTTCCCGGTGGTAGATACCAATCAGACGATCGATTTTTCCGTCGAGAGATGTTTCCTCCATCAGTTCTCGTAAACATCCTTCATAAGGTTCTTCGCCAATTTCGAGAAAACCGCCTGGCAGTGCCCATTCGTTAATGGCCGGTTCATGAGCTCTGCGAACTACAAGAAGTTCATGGTTTTTGTTGACGGTATATGCGATTGCTACAGGAAGAGGGTTAAGATAATGCACCCATGAACATGCAGGGCAAAACATCCGTTCACGTCCATCAATCAATGCTCGGTCAAGCATAGTTCCGCATAACGGACAAAATGTATATGGTTTCATGATTTCCTGCAGAAACTTTTTGCAGTGTTGAAACATTTAAAAGGTAAAACATTATTATAACCACAACAAGTTGTATTTATGACGACATCACTACTTGATGCAGGTGTTACTGCTCCTGCAATAGCGGCAAAAGACCAGGCCGGAAAGCTGGTAACGCTTGAAGAGTACCGGGGAAGGAAGGTTATACTTTATTTTTATCCGAAGGATGATACTCCCGGATGCACAAAAGAGGCTTGTGCATTTCGTGATAATTTCCCTAACTTTAAATCGTTGGGGGTTGAAGTGCTTGGTGTAAGTATCGATAATGAGGGCAAGCACAAAAAGTTTGCCGAAAAATATCAATTGCCGTTCCGGCTTGTCGCTGATTCGGACAAAAGTATTGTTGAGGCGTATGGCGTTTGGGGACAAAAAAAATTTATGGGACGTGAGTATATGGGCACAAGCAGAGTGACTTACCTGATTAATGAAAATGGTGTAATAGAAAAAGTATGGCCGAAAGTAAATCCTGATCAACATGCTGAGGAATTGCTTAACTATCTGCAGCAAAAAACCTGATGGCATAGGATGGTAAACGAATTTGAATTACTTAAAGCAGGCAAGCTTTTGCTTGCCTCCGCCAATCTGCTGGAATCTAATTTTAAGCGTACGGTTCTGCTTATGTGTGAGCACAATGACAAAGGCTCTTTAGGCTTTATTTTGAACCGTCCGATGGAATTCAAGGTTTGTGAGGCAATTACCGGTTTTGAAGAGATAGAAGAACTTTTGCACATGGGTGGACCGGTGCAGGTTGATACTGTGCATTTTCTTCACTCAAGAGGTGATTTAATTGATGATTCGCTCGAAATTTTACCTGGGCTCTATTGGGGTGGCGACAAGAATGAACTGAGTTATCTGCTCAATACCGGTGTCATAATGCCTTCCGAGATTCGTTTTTTTCTCGGTTATGCAGGGTGGACCCCAGGGCAACTTGAAGCTGAGTTTAAAGAAGGCGCCTGGTATACAGCTAACGCATCAAAAGAGCTTATTTTTACTGGTGCCTATGAAAGGATGTGGAGCCGTTCTGTACGATCCAAAGGAGGAGAGTATCAGATTATTGCAAATTCTCCAGAACTGCCCGGGTTAAACTGAATTGTAACAGCAGGCAATGACCATTTGGTTAATCAATGCGTACTGTTGTTATTACGCATGTGGAACTACGGATGCGTGAATTTTGTTGCTCTGAAGAGTTAGAATGCATATATACAACTGTATTTATAAGAAGATGTTCTTTGTTGATAATGGGGATGACAGGCTTTCGACAGGGCAGGTGTGAAATGGAGTTGCACTCCGAGTTTCAGCATGGATGGACTCGTAAAAGAAGTCTATGTAACAATACATGCAGACGATTATTCGTATGCAATGGCTGCCTGATTAGCACAAGTTAATTAATCAGCCATCGTCCGATGAGGGAGGCGCTTATTCTGAAGTCACCGGATGGCATAACCCGCGCTTGAGCTTCGGTTCGCGCAAGTAAGCTCCGTATGTTTTTGCCCTGAAAGGCAGACGGGTAATGTTAAGGGATAGTGGGCCGGACTTTACAGGTGTAGCAACGGTTCATGAAACACAAAACACCTGAGATGAGTGTGGTGACTTTATTGAGCAATGTTTTGGACGCGGGTTCGAGTCCCGCCATCTCCACAAAAGAGTAATTTCCCGACATCCCAAAACGTCCGCAAACCCCTGTAAAACCAGGGTTTTTTGCGTTTATGTTATTCACTACTGCTTTCAGTTGTTCGTTATAATCCTTTATTTATAAGTACATTCGTAAGTGATACCTGTTCAGCGAAGAGTGTGAGAAGAACAATCAGGAGATCAGAAAGATCAGCGATGAGTTCCCCAGTGGCGCAACCAAACCACCGCAGCACCCAAACTGCCGGTGTGTGCTGGGGGGGGATTATAACGAAAATAATTTATGACGAATAAGGAGATTGGATGAAAGTAAAGTATCGGCGGCGAACAGAATTGTAGTACAGGTGTAAAAAAGAATAATCATGGCGGGATTTGAGGTTCTTGAAAACCGTTGGTATTATTTCGAAATATGCTATGCGTTCTTTGTTGCTAATTCATTCAATTTTAAAGGTTTAATCAAAGCTCTCTCGTTATGTTTGATAGAATCATCAAAAAGGGCTTTCAGGTGCTTGCCCTGCATCATGCTGAGGCTATTTTGACTCATGACATGAGCAGTGCGATTGAGGAGCTGGAATCTGTGTTAATCGGAATCACTATTCCTGTTGATGAGCTTGTTCATGGTGGCGGAGGTGAAGGAGAGTTAACGCAACGGCTCAGGAAAGCATTATCTGATAATTTCGGCTGGAAAAAGCATAAGTTTGAGATAAAGAAAATTGTTGACGGAAAGGAAAAAGAATCAATTTCACATGAAGTTGATCATGTAAAATTTTTTCCAACCGGTACTTTTGCCCTTGAAATTGAATGGAATAACAAAGATCCTTTTTTCGATCGAGACCTTGAGAATTTTAAACGGTTGCATGCGGATGGGGTTATTTCAATCGGAGCAATCATCACACGGGGAGAGTCTCTACAAGAAGGTATGCGTGATTTAGTTCAGGCATTTGCCCTAAAAGAAGGGATTGATAGCATTGAGAAACTTGCCAAGTTTTATACTCCAACGCCTCGGCAACTCAAGATGATTAAGAGCGCAGTCAAGTCGAAAGGGTCATTTGCAGCAGGTTGGTCGCACGTATTTGTTGCTGATAAGTTTGGTGAAGCTACTACTCACTGGAGAAAACTTGATGATCGAGTACATAGAGGGGTAGGAAATCCATGTCCATTACTTTTGATTGGCATACCGAAAAATGTTGTTACAGCATAATCAGTTATAAATAAAAGCTATATCATGACCAATGTACTCAATATTCCTGATCTCAATCCGTCAGAAGACTTATTAAATAAGATTCAGAGACCGTATTCAACGATTCTGGCCGATCCTCCATGGCAGTTTCAGAATCGTACTGGTAAGGTTGCTCCAGAGCATAAAAGGTTACTGCGGTATCCTACCATGGAGCTAAAAGAGATCATGGAACTTCCTGTTTCCAAGTTTGCGGCAGCGAGTTCTCATCTTTATCTATGGGTGCCAAATGCGCTTTTACAAGAAGGATTAAAAGTTATGGCGGCCTGGGGTTATACATATAAATCGAATTTAGTTTGGTATAAAATCCGCAAAGATGGTGGCCCAGATGGTAGAGGGGTTGGCTTTTATTTTCGCAATGTGACTGAACTTATTCTTTTTGGTGTAAGGGGAAGCATGCGGACTCTGCAGCCTGGACGTACTCAGGTAAATTTGTTTGCTACAAGAAAGCGAGAGCATTCGCGAAAGCCTGATGAAATATATAATCTGATCGAATCCTGCTCACCAGGTCCGTATTTAGAACTGTTTGCGAGATTTTGCCAGACGGGGTGGGATCAGTGGGGGAATGAGGACGTCGAAGAGAATTCATTTCATAACGTGGCGAAAAGAATCGCCCATGTTGATTCTGAAGAAAGGCTTTATGCGAGTCCACGAGGGTACTGTGGTCTATAAATAGTACTTGATTTTAATCCAATTTAATAGTGAAGGCTACAATGCAAGAAAAAGTATGCCGGGTTAAAGTTCATAATGACCATATAACAAAGATTGCTTTTGCAACTCCTGAAAATGCAATTGCAGAATTGATATGGAATGCACTTGATGCAGATGCTTCTGTTGTTGATGTATTATTTGAAGAAAATCAACTTAATGTTGTTGATGCTATTATTGTTAAAGATAATGGAATTGGGTTTTCCATGGAGCAGGCGTATTCTTTTTTCGAATCATTAGGTGGATCATGGAAATTTTTACAACGGAAATCGCCAGCCGGTCGTTTTTTGCATGGCAAGGAAGGGCAAGGAAGATTTAAAGCTTTTTCTTTAGGTAAATGGGTTGATTGGCATGTGAATTATAAGTCGAGTAATTCGAATGAAAACATTCTGTTTATAATAACGGCCAATCGTGATAATCTTAATGAGTTTTTGGTTAAAGAAGTTAAAAAAAATGATGCCAAAAAAAGAGGTGTGGTTGTTAGGATAAGTGAACTTAGTAAGCAATTTAAGATCCTTAATTCAGAAGTAGCTTTAGATAAGCTGCTTCCTATATTTGCTTTATATCTAAAGAATTACCCGCAAATAAGAATTACTGTTTCTGGTGGTTTGATAGATGTTTCAAAAGCAATAAAAAAAACGTTTTCTATCGAACTTGAATGTATTGAGTATGAAGGTGAGGAATATCCTTTTGATCTTGAAATAATTGAATGGATTGATGTGGACGTTAAGGAAATATGGTATTGTAATTATGGTGGATTTCCCATTATTAAGTATAATAAAAAAATAAGAGGAATTGGCGAATATAGTTTTTCTGCATATTTAAAATCAGAGTTTTTTAGCGTCCTTAATAAGGAAAATAAATTGAGTCTTGGTGACTTAAATGATGCTTTACAAGTAATAACCGAAAAATCTATTAAGGCGATTAAAGACTATTTTATACAAAGAAATTTACAAGAAGGGCAAGAGCAAATACGGAACTGGAAGTCCGAAAATGTATATCCGTATAAAGAAGAGGCACAAACCCCTATAGAGGTTGCAGAACGACAAATTTTTGATATTGTTGCTGTTAAACTTCATGAGAGCTTGCCCTCTCAATATGCAACTGACCAAAAAGGGAAGGCGTTTCATCTTCGTATGCTCAGACAAGTTATTGAGAGTAGCCCTGAAGACCTTCAGAACATAATAACAGAGGTTCTTAACTTACCACCAAAAAGCCGAGAGGAACTTTCAGAAATTCTTCAAGACATATCGCTTACAGGTATAATCAATGCATCAAAGCTTGTTGCTGATAGACTAAAATTTATTACAGGATTAGAATTTATTTTATTTGATGAAGAAGGTAAAAAAAGCTTAAAAGAGCGTAGTCAGCTTCATAGGATGATAGCTGAAAATACTTGGATTTTTGGTCCGGAATTTGCCGTATCCGTTGATGATCAGTCATTAACGGAGGTTTTGAGAAAACATCATGAGAAGTTTGATTCAGAAATTATTATCGATGAGCCTGTAAAGAGAGTCGATGGTACGGTTGGAATCATTGATTTAATGCTATCCCGATCAATACCAAGTCCTCGTGAAGATGAAATAGAACATTTGGTAATTGAATTGAAAGCTCCTAAGGTTAAAGTTGGCGAATCCGAATGTTCACAAATTAAAAGCTATGCATTCTCTGTTATAGATGATCCGAGGTTTGCCAACCTAAAAGCAAGATGGAATTTCTGGATCATTTCTAATGAAATTGATGGCTATACTAAGATGGAGCTAAGTCAAGAGAATCGGCGAAATGGTGTTTTGTTTAGAAAATCTGGTGAAGTAGATGTAACTGTTTGGGTGAAAACATGGTCTCAAGTTATTAAAGAAAATAAGCATCGTCTTGAGTTTGTCCGTGAAAAATTAAATTATGGAGTTGATAGTAAAGATGGGATTCAGTATCTGCGAAAAGTATATTCTCAATTCCTTAAAGGAGTTGTTATTGATGGTGAGTATTTGGTAGAGCCTGAAACAACCTCGATCTCGATAAAATAACTTTGCTTGTAACTGTGTTGTCCTGAACTGAATAGAGGAAATTGTTTTATAGTCGCCTCGGTCTTGTTAAAGGGAAATACGCACATTGATGTGAGGACGTGCCCCCGTTTATAAGACCACTTCTTCTTGGCAAAAATCCGTTTGCTGAACCAGAAATTCTTTAGGTGTCAGCCGTCCTAAAGAACTGTGCGGGCGGATCGAATTGTAATCCTCCTGCCATT
>Ga0194037_1000186_pt1 | contig 47652 bp, 37 predicted proteins | sample JunL306m_MetaG_FD_148653 | JGI IMG/M metagenome (GOLD analysis project Ga0194037, IMG submission 148653) | Anoxic zone freshwater microbial communities from boreal shield lake in IISD Experimental Lakes Area, Ontario, Canada - Jun2016-L304-6m | ecosystem: Environmental > Aquatic > Freshwater >... | reverse complement strand
CTATATATCTTCTCTACTTATAAAAACATTTCTTCCAAGCTACTAAGGGAAGATACCTAATTCAGCATAAGAAGTTCCTACTTTATTAATGGCACAAACATAGGCTGCAGTGCGCATATCTGGAATAGAAGGATTGGCTTTCCAAATATCCATAATTTCTCTAGTAGCGTTAATCATAGTTTCTTCTAATCCACTATGCACTAAATCAATTTCATCCGGACCATGTGCAATAATTTCTTTTTCAGACTCAGTTACCTTTTTGCCCGTCAACTCTTCTATTTGATTTAAGATATTAATATTGGCATTCTCCGTAAATCTTTTTTCTAAACGACCATATCTAACATGGCTCAAGTTTTTCAACCACTCAAAATAAGAAACTGTTACACCTCCTGCATTTAAGTACATATCAGGAATAACCAATACGCCTTTAGCAGCAAGTATATCATCGGCTTCAGGTGTTAAAGGACCATTCGCCGCTTCTCCAATTATTTTTGCTTTAATGCGTGGTGCATTCGTTCCGTCAATTACATTTTCTAAAGCAGCTGGAATTAAAATATCACAAGCTAATTCTAAAGCCTCTGCACTTTTTTCAATATTTTTTGCGCCTGGAAAATTTAAAATACTACCTGTTTTTTTACGGTGTTGGAATACTTCTTCTTCATTCAAACCTGCTTCATTAAAAATAGCCCCTTCAAATTCTGCAATAGCTACTACAATAGCGCCATGCTCTCTAAAAAATTTCGCAGAATAATATCCCACATTACCCAAACCTTGTACCACTACTTTTTTATTTTCAATACCCACCATTAAACCTTGTTTTTTCATCACATCCTCCATTAAACAAACTTCTCTCACACCAAAGAACACGCCTAAACCAGTGGCTTCTTTTCTTCCTCTAACGCCTCCTAATGAAATAGGCTTTCCTGTTACACAACCTGCCGCATCAATTTCTCCTGGCTTTAAGGATTGATAAGTATCTACAATCCAAGCCATTTCTCTTTCGCCGGTTCCATAATCGGGTGCGGGTACATCAATACCAGGACCTATAAAATTTTTCTTCACTAATTCTGAAGTATATCTTCTAGTTATTTTTTCTAATTCATACGCACTTAAACTTCTTGGACTAATTTTAATACCCCCCTTCGCTCCTCCAAAAGGCACATTCACAATCGCACATTTATAGGTCATTAGTGCCGCTAAGGCCATCACTTCATCCTGATTCACTGCCATACTAAAACGTATACCTCCTTTACATGGAGACTTATGTTGTGAATGTTGCACACGATAGGCTTCAATTACTTCTATATGACCATCATCCATTTTAACGGGAAAGCGCATACTGTAAATACTATTACAAGCTTTAATCTGCTCTAATATACCCTGCTCCCAGCTTGTAAATTTTGATGCTTTATCGAAACTTCTTTCAACACTTTGAAAGAAACTATATTCTTTATTTTCAGACATAAAATGAGTTTAGTTTTTGAATTAATCTTTGTAGTTAATTATTAGAGTTAATCTTTGGAGCTATTCTCCAACACAGTAATTTTTTTATCAACACTTGCAACATATATAAATAGTCCCACTAAAATAATAGTCACAATAGTCATGACTAAATATATTTTGCCTTGTTGAACCATGATGCTATTATTGTCGATAGCCTTTGTTTGTAATAATTGAAACATATTTTTTTATTTATACTTGATTGATATTATTTTTTCTTAACTATTTTTTTGACTAATGATATTACAATAGTCCTTCTTTTTTTAATTTTAATAATTGCACTCTAATATGCAATGTACTTATCCAAACGCCTAATAATGTCCATCCAATAACTGCTGGATAAAAAACAGTACGCATATTGGCTGACATATCTTTTCCATTCAATCCTGGGTTGCCATCACTACCCTGTCCTCCAGGATGCAATGATTCTGTAAGTCTTGGCAATATCCAAAGTGTAGGGAATAACATAAAGAAGGAAAAAATATTATAGACTGCAGAAAGTCTTGCTCTTTTCTCTGTATCAATTAAACTTCCTCTTAAAACGAAATACGCGAAATAAATAAGTAAGGCAATGGCTGCACCATTTTGTTTTGGATCGCCCACCCAAGGACTACCCCATTGATAGTTAGCCCAAAAAGCACCCGTTACAATTCCTAAAAATCCAAAGAGTAAACCTGTGGAAGCATAAGCCATTGAATATGTATCGTGCACAGGATTGGCGCCTCGTAAATATTTTATGGCATACACAAGAGATACAAATAAAAGTATCATCATGCCAAACCACATAGGTACATGAAAGAAGAAATTACGAATAGACTCTTGCAAACGGTCGTCGAGTTTAGGCACTTTTACTAAGAAGCCATAAGTACAGGTATACACCAAAAGAATAATAGATAGTATTTTCCACCAGCGCGCTCTCAACATAGTTTAATTTATTTTATATCAATAAATCCAAAAACTAACAATTGTTTGCAAATTTACGACTTTGCATTCAAATGCCCAATTTTTGGTATGAATCTTAGGTTAACAAAATTACTGCTTATGTTGTACATTTGCCTCCATAATTTTCATGCCGTAACATGAAGCGAACTGCCCCGTAAGGCTGTAGTAAACTTAATGTGGCTATCACCAAAAAATAGACACAAATGAAACTTTCTCAATTTAGGTACGATCTACCTTTAAATCTCATTGCACAATATCCTACTAAAAGAAGAGAGGATAGTAGACTGATGGTAGTTAACCGTCAAAATGGTCACATGGAAAATCGTCATTTCTCTGATTTATTAGAGTACTATGATGATAAAGATGTTTTCGTAGTAAACAACACCAAGGTATTCCCAGCTAGAATGTATGGCCGTAAAGAAAAAACAGGTGCTAAGATTGAAGTATTCTTGTTAAGAGAATTAAATAAGCCCAACCGTTTATGGGATGTGATTGTTGATCCCGCAAGAAAAATTCGTGTAGGCAACAAATTGTATTTCGGAGAAAACGAAGAACTAGTAGCAGAGGTTATTGATAATACCACTAGCCGCGGACGTACCATTCGTTTTTTATGGGAAGGTGATGATGAAGGCTTTAGAAAAATGTTAGAATTCTTAGGAGAAACGCCTTTGCCTAAATATATTAAGCGCAAGCCAGACGAAGAAGATAAAGAAAGATATCAGACTGTGTATGCAAAGCATGAAGGTGCCGTGGCCGCTCCTACTGCTGGTTTACACTTTAGTAAAGAGTTAATCAAAAGATCTGAAATTATTGGTATTCGTTTTGCAGAAGTAACCTTACATACTGGATTAAGCACTTTCAGACCTATTGAAGTAGAAGATTTAAGCAAACATAAAATGGATGCTGAATATTTCAAGATAGATGAAGAAGCTTGTAAGATTATTAATACCGCTAAAGAAAATGGCCGTCGTGTATGTTCTATTGGAACTACGGCGATGCGCGCTATGGAAAGCAGCGTTACTGCTCAGCGTTTATTAAAACCAGCTGAAGGATGGACGAATCATTTTATTCACCCTCCTTATAATTTTAATATTGCAGATAGCTTAGTAACCAACTTTCATTTACCTAAGACTAGCTTGTTAATTATGTCTTGCGCTTTTGCCGGCTATGAATTAGCCATGGAAGCTTATAAGAAAGCGATTAAGGATAAATACCGCTTCTTCTCTTATGGTGATGCTTTGTTATTTATTTAATCCATATTTTGAAATATGGATTAAATAAATAACACTCTGATGATTTATTCACTATTTATCTGAATTTTATAAAATATAAAAAAGCCCCCCGATTCTCGAGGGGCTTTTTTTGTAGCCTAAATTAATTCAAAAGAAGCATAATTTAATTGGATTAACTCATCGCGAACATCTGTGCATAGCGTTAAGAAAATGACTTAAGTTCATCGTTAAAAAATTGTGCATGTTTGAGCGAAGCGAGTTCACAATTTTAGATGAACGTAGTCGTTTTTAGCGTCATGCACAGCGGAGAGCGAGAGGAATCTAATTAAATTAGCTTCTATAAGCGACTACTATAAATTAAACAGCCCCTTATTCACCAATTGTAAAGTCTTGGTTTTGTATTCACTTGGAATTAATAAACTAATATTATGATGGCTACCCCCATAACTTACCATGGTTACAGGAATTTCATTGATGGCTGCAAATAATTTATTGAGTACCGCATCTGTTTTAGCTATTTCATTACCCACAATAGAAACAATGGTTTGGTCTTTTTCTATTTCCACAGAAGCTATTAAGCTAAGTTCTGCAATAATTTCATTTAAATGTAGATCTGTATCAATGGTTACAGATACGGCTACTTCTGAAGTGGTAATCATATCTATAGAAGTTTTATACTTCTCAAATACTTCAAATATTTTTCTTAAAAAACCATAAGCCAATAACATTCTACTACTTTTTATTTTAATGGCAATGATATTGTCTTTGGCCGCAACTGCTTTCACTCCTTCACTACCGGCTTCTTTTTTAATAACCGTGCCTGCCGCAGAAGGTTGCATGGTATTCAATAATTTAACGGGGATATTTTCAAGTTGCGCAGGCCATATACAAGTGGGATGTAAAATTTTTGCACCAAAATAAGCTAGCTCTGCCGCCTCATCAAAACTTAATTGCTCTATAGCTACTGTTTTATCCACTACTCTTGGATCATTGTTGTGCATGCCATCAATGTCTGTCCATATTTCACATACACTCGCTTTTACTGCAGCAGCAATCAAAGATGCGGTATAATCACTTCCTCCTCTTTTTAAATTATCCACCTCGCCTTTGGCATTGCGACAAATATACCCTTGTGTTACAAATAATTTTGTAGTGGTATGTGCTGCCAAAGTTTCTTTTAACTTAGATTCAATAACCACTAAATCAGGTTCATCGTTAACATCTAATTGCATAAAATCTAATGCCGGCAATAAAACATGATCAATTTTTTCTTGTTCTAAGTACAAGGAAAAAAGTTTAGTGCTCATGAGTTCCCCTTGTGCCAAAATATCTTTATTCAATGCATCACTTAAAGAAATTTTTTGGGTGATGCGTAAAAATTCAAAATGCTCAGTAATAATATCGTTGGCCTTTGAACGCAAAGCTTCCCCTGAAAGTAATTCAAGAATAAAAGCACGGTATTGTTTTTCCAATGCCTCAACTTTTTCAATGGCAGATTTTTTATTGGTAGATGCCAAAGATTTACTTATTTCAACTAAGGCATTGGTCGTGCCACTTAAAGCACTAAGTACAACAATCGTAGCTTCTTGATCACGCGAAATCAATTGAGATACTTGATGCATGCGCTCAGGCTTGCCTACACTAGTTCCACCAAACTTCATTATTTTCATTGCAGTTCTTTTTCGAGGCTCAAAGGTAAATAGGCCAAAGTAAAATAGGAGATAAAAATGCCCTTATTTTAAAAACAAATTGCAAACTAATGTTAGTCTATCAAAAAGAAAGCGTTACTAAAATGGAAGATCATCTACGGGTGCATCTTCATTCCCCCCTGCGCTTGCTGGAGAAGGGTTGTAACTACTGCCCGTATTTTGATCTGCTGGATTTCCTGCTCCATCTGAGCTTCCAGATCCAGAAGGTTTAGCACCTAATAATTGAACCGATACAATTCGTAATGTTAACGATGCCCCGTTTCTTCCATCTGCAGTGGTATAGGATCTTACATCAGGCGTTCCTTCTACATATACTTGAGTACCTTTTTTTAAATAAGGGGCTACAGCAGTTCTGTCTGTCCAATAAGAACAATCCACCCAGGTGGTTCTATCTTTTTGATTGCCTTGCGCATCTTTATAACGTTCTGTGTGGGCAACATTAAAATTAATTACAGTTTTGCCATTTACATTGTTCACTAGGGCATCTTTACCCAAATTTCCGATTACTTGTAGCTTGATCATTTTCTGTGTTTTAGTCGTTTTATAATATCATCGTTTGAAAGTGAAGATAGTATTTTTTAGAATTTTGAACTGAAAACCCAAGCCCATTTTATGAACATTCTGCCATTTAGTAAAGATGAATTACTTTTGTGCTAAGCCAACTTTTAACTGGCCAAACACTATGAGCAAAAAAGGCAAGGTTTTAGTCGCCATGAGCGGCGGTATCGATAGCACTGTAGCGGCTTTAATGCTACACAACGAAGGCTACGAAGTAATCGGCATTACCATGAAAACCTGGGACTACGCCACCAGCAATGCCAATGGAAAAGAAACAGGTTGTTGCAATATTGACTCTTTCAATGATGCCCGATTGGCGGCAGTAAACAATGGCTTCCCACATTATATTTTAGACATTAGAGATGAATTTGGTGATTTTGTCATCGAGAATTTCGTGGAAGAATACTTAGCAGGACGCACACCCAATCCCTGTGTGATGTGCAATACGCATATAAAATGGAGGGCCTTGTTAAAAAGAGCCGATGCGTTAGGATGTGATTTTATTGCTACAGGACATTATGCCAAAGTGCGTCAACATACCAATGGACGTTTTGTGATTTCTAAAGGATTGGACAACACCAAGGACCAGAGTTATGTTTTATGGGGCGTGGATCAAGATTTATTAAGCAGAACAATTTTACCCTTGGGTGGCATGCATAAGAAAGACATCAAACAAATGGCCATTGATATGGGTTATCCCGAATTGGCTAAAAAAAGCGAGAGCTATGAAATTTGTTTTGTGCCTGACAATGATTACCGTGGATTTTTAAAAAGACGAGTGGATGGATTGGAAGAAAGAGTCAATGGCGGATGGTTCCTAGACACTAAAGGAAAAAGATTGGGCAAACACAAGGGCTACCCTTTTTATACCATTGGACAAAGAAAGGGTTTAGAAATTGCCTTGGGCAAACCTGCTTATGTAGTATCCATCGATCCCATCAAAAATGAAGTAGTGATTGGAAATGAAAATGATTTGGACCAAAATGACATGATGGTTGCTAAATTAAATTGGATCAAATATGATCATGTAGCGGATGAGATGGAACTGATGGCTAAAATTAGATACAAAGATGATGGCGCCCTATGTACTTTATCCAATACCAATAATGGCATACAAGCAAGATTTTACGAAAATGTAAAAAGTATCGCGCCTGGGCAAAGTGCTGTTTTTTATGAAGGCGATGATGTAGTGGCAGGTGGTATTATTCAAAGTGGTCACTTAATACCCAAGTCGCCATTTACAATATAAGTTATTCAGCAATTTTTTGAAGCAATGCCCCAAATAGCGTGTCGGCTTGCTTATCATAACCAATAAAATATTGTTGTGCAACTATTTTGAATTTACCAGTAGCCAATAATTTTTCAATTTGCGCTTCGTTTTCATTTTTATAAACAGAGCAAGTTGCTGCCAACAAATACCCCCCTAGTTTTAACGCAGGTGTTAAATGATGCAACATTTTAGATTGTAATGTTGTAAAACCTTCCAATTGATTTTCGGTAAAGCCTACTAAATTTTCGGGCGTACGGCCCCATGTGCCACTTCCTGAGCAAGGTAAGTCCGCAAAAATAAAATCAAATTGTTTTTTAATAGCAAAAGGTAAAGTAATATCCACCACTTGCAAGGAGGCGGGTTGTATGCCCGCTTCTTTCAAACGCTTCTCACAATTGAATAAAATATTTTCTCTGATGTCTGAGACATGCAGTTGTACATTGGGAATAAAATCTTTAATTAAAATCGATTTCCCCCCGCTTGCCGAACAAGCGTCCCAGGCCACCAATGGTTTTTCGGTGACTGGAATTAATTGTAACAATTGGGCCAATGCCTGCGAATTTAAATCCTGAATGACTGCCTCTTTATTCAGTACCATAATGTTTTGCAGCGAACTTGTATTAGGCAATGCAAAACTCATTTCACCAATCGACTCGAAAAACAATTCCGCTTTTTCCAAGGTAGCTTTTACCAATTCTTTTTTACCTGGCCTTGCACGAATAAATAATAAAGGTTGTTGTAAATGAGCGCCGATAAATTTTGGAATATCAATGGCAGGTGAAATCAAATTTTGCAAAGGAAATGCCGCGCTTAATTTTCTAAAATATTCATAACAGATGGCACTAATACTTTTACGATCCTTACTCCCATGTTTCTTATGGGCAGCGAAATAGGTTTTTAAATAAAGGGCAAAAGGCGTGGATCCCTCATATTCTCTCACCAATTTATCTGCTACGTTCTGATGTGAGTTGTGGTATTTATCAATTGTCATTTTCTAGGGAGTGTCGGTTGTTTTCTGTTGCTGCAAATATCCGTTTAAAACTGCTAAATTAGCCTTCTAAAGAACAAAGGCAGGAAGGCTGCAGAACTAGATTGTAAAATATGTATAAAATACTGATAATCAAACATTTATATAGAAATCGCTTTTTTTTCAATTTTAATTTTAATTATTTGTTTAAGTACCTTACCTTTGCCCTCCTGAAAATTAAATAGTACATGGCAAATCATTCGGCTACAAAAAAAGACATTAGACAAGCAGCAAAACGTCGCGACAGCAACCGTTATTATGGTAAAACTACCCGTAACGCTATTCGTGAATTAAAAATCGTAGACGATCAAAAAGTCTACAATGAAAAATTGCCGAATATCATGTCTCAAATTGATAAATTAGCAAAACGTGGCATTATCCACAAAAACAAAGCAGCTAATTTAAAGAGCAAATTGGCTAAACACGTTGCTGTTAAAGCAACTGCTTAGTACCTGCTTTTTCGATAATTAAGATTAATTAATCAATTATACCCATCCCGCTCCGAGCATTCGAGGCGGGATTTTTTTTATGTATCTTCGCGCTATGACTGAAAAGATACTCATCCTCGACTTCGGAAGCCAGTATACACAGCTTATTGCCCGTGCGGTAAGAGAAGCCAATGTGTATTGTGAGATAAAGCCTTTCAATAGCAAAATTGACTTTGATTCCACCTTAAAAGGGGTCATTTTAAGCGGCTCCCCTGCAAGTGTCAATGAAGCGGATGCACCCAATCTAGACATCAAGGCCATTTTAGATAAGCTGCCTGTTTTGACCATCTGTTATGGTGCCCAATTAACTGCCAAGAACTTTGGGGGCAAGGTAGAAAAATCAAACAAAAGAGAGTACGGTCGTGCCCAATTGCGCATTCAAAAGGACGACGTCATATTTAAAAATATACCCAATAACAGCCAGGTTTGGATGAGCCATAGCGATTCCATTACACAACTGCCAGCAGATTTTGAACTCTTGGCCGATACAGACAGTATTCCAGTAGCTGCTTTTAGAAAAAAACAAGACGCCGGTAACCCATTACATGGATTTCAGTTCCATCCCGAGGTATACCATTCCTCAGAAGGTAAAAAATTGATCCAGAACTTTTTGGTAGAGATTTGTGGTTGCCAACAAAATTGGACCCCTTCTTCCTTTGTACAAGAAACTGTAGACAAGTTGAAAGCGCAGATTGGAGATAGTCATGTGATTATGGCTTTAAGTGGTGGTGTGGACAGTACGGTAGCGGCTACCCTTATTCATAGAGCTATTGGAGACAGATTGCACGGCATCTTTGTAGACAACGGCGTACTTAGAAAAAATGAGTTCCAAGACGTATTAGACATCTACAAATCCATTGGCTTAAATGTAACAGGCATTGATGCCAAGCAAATGTTTTATGATGCCCTAGCAGGCAAGTCAGAGCCTGAAGAAAAGCGAAAAATTATTGGAAAACTATTTATAGATGTATTTCAAGTAGAAGCTTCTAAAGTATTGGAAGCTAAGTTTTTAGGTCAAGGAACAATTTACCCAGATGTAATTGAGAGTGTAAGCGTTCACGGACCTTCCCAAACCATTAAATCTCACCATAATGTAGGTGGCTTACCAGACACCATGCACCTTCAATTGGTGGAGCCGCTTCGGTATTTATTCAAAGACGAGGTAAGAAAAGTTGGTTTAGAATTAGGGATCCCTGCTCACTTAATTAATAGGCATCCTTTCCCAGGACCAGGATTGGCCATTAGAATATTGGGCGATATCACCCCTGAAAAAGTAGCCCTTTTACAAGCAGCCGATCATATTTATATGAATGCCTTAAAAGAGTTCGACCTCTATACCAAGGTATGGCAGGCGGGAACCATATTACTACCTGTAAAAACTGTGGGTGTAATGGGAGATGAAAGAACCTATGAATTTACTATAGCCCTAAGAGCTGTTACCTCGGTAGATGGAATGACCGCCGATTGGGCACATTTACCATATGAGTTTTTAGCCCATGTAAGTAATGCCATCATCAATGAAGTGAGAGGCATTAATAGAGTGGTTTACGATATTAGCTCTAAACCCCCTGCTACTATTGAATGGGAGTAAATATTGTAATTTAATTAATTGATTTACAATATATTATAATACTTAATTCAATTTTTTCTTCAAACTAGTAATTTGATCCTGTAAATTATTCACTACACCGGCCAATTGATCCACATTCCACATAGGTTGTGCCCCTGCTTTATGTATGATATAAACCGCTTTCCATATCTCTACAATATCAGTGGCGTTTACTTGATATGGCTCGTATAATGGATTGTCGCTCAACAAAGTAAGTTTACCCTCTTTTTGCTCATTTCCGTCTTTTACACGATCCTCATTGGTAATGATACGCTTGTAAACCACCCCATCCGCATTGGAAACTACGATATAAGTATTGCTGTTTTTTACCTCTTTAAAGCTTTCAACCTTCTCACCCACAATCACACTGCCACTTGGGGTGGGCAACATGCTATCTCCTAAAATTTCAAAAGCTCGATAGTCGCCTGGAGCCAACATTGGTAAAGTGAAAGTATTCAATTCGTCAAGGAACTCAGGATCGGCGTAGCCAGTCAAATAACCTGCTGCTGCCTTTACTGGTACAAAAGTGACCATGGATGCCAATGAAATAGACTTGTCCGATTTCAAGGCCCTACGACGCTCCATATAGCTATTGTTGGAGCCATTTGAGTCTTGCCCATTGGCGTTTAATAAGGCCAAATCTTGGAATAAAAATTCCTCCAAGCTAATGGAGAATTTTGCACAAATGGTTTCCATTACTTCCAAGCGAGGCTCGGCTCTTTCTTCTTCATAAGCCCCTACTAAGGAACGCTTGATTTGAAGTTGATTGGCCATTTCTTCTTGTGTCCATTCGCGCTGCTTTCTGATGTACTTTAAATTTTTTCCTGCGTATGACATAACTAATGATTTTAGTGCAATATACTAAATAATTTAGTATTACCAAATATTTTTAGCATTTTCTTTATTTTGTTGCGCGGGCCTATCTTGGTAACTTGCATTATGGCAAAGATGAAAGAAGAAAAACCAGTTATTTTAATTACCAATGACGACAGTATTAGCGCCCCTGGCATTAAAGCATTGGTAGAAGCTGTCAAGGACCTTGGCAAAGTGGTGGTGGTTGCCCCGGATAAACCTCAAAGTGGTATGGGTCATGCCATCACCCTTGGACAACATTTAAGATTACAAAAAGCAACAATTGTAGATGGCGTAGAAGCCTATACTTGTAGCGGCACCCCTGTGGATTGTGTGAAATTAGCGGTAGATAAAGTATTGCACCGCAAACCCTCTATTTGCTTAAGTGGTATCAACCATGGGGCCAATCATTCCATCAATGTCATTTATTCTGGCACTATGTCGGCCGCTTTAGAAGCCTCTATTGAAAGCATCCCAAGCATTGGCTTTAGCCTCTTGGACCTAAGCATTGAGGCCGATTTTACTGCTGCGCAACACTATGCCAGAATTATTGTGAAAAAATTATTGGCAGACAAGAACTTAGACAAACATCTTTGCTTAAATGTCAATATTCCAAAAGTGGCCACCGATTTAATCAAAGGCATTAAAATTTGTAAACAGTCTTATGCCAAATACGATGAAAAATTTGTAGAAAGAACCGACCCCCATGGCAAAAAGTATTATTGGCTCACGGGGGAGTTTGTGAATTTTGATAAATCTAAAGACACTGATGTTTGGGCTTTGAAAAATAATTATGTAAGTGTAGTACCTGTTCAATTTGATTTGACCAACCACCTACTTAAAGATAAATTGAGCAAGAAATGGAAATGGTAAAAGACAATTATATCATTGGTGTATTAGTGGGCTTGACCATGCCTTTCCTAGGCTTCCTAATTTTTTATGAGTGGAAGTTTAGTGCCTTTAGTTTGGAAGAATTTCTAGATTTACTGAATCGTCAGAAATCTATCTTATCCGCCATGATTAGCATCTCCTTGCTAATTAACGGAGTAGTGCTCACCATCTTCTTTCAAAAACAAAAAGATAAAATAGCCAAGGGCGTATTTTTTACCACCTGTATTTACGCAGTCATCGCCATTGCGTGTAAATGGTTTTTATAAATGAGATATTATATTATTGCTGGAGAAGCCAGCGGAGATTTACATGGTGCTAATTTGATTAAAGCACTTAAGACCATGGACAACAAAGCAGTAGTGCAATGTTGGGGTGGCGATTTAATGCAAGCCGCAGGAGGTCAATTGGTCAAGCATTATAGAGACCTAGCCTTTATGGGATTGGTGGAAGTGCTTTTTAATTTACCTAAGATTCTTAAGAATATTCGTTTTTGTAAAAAAGATATTAAAGCTTTTGCCCCTGATGTATTAATCTGCATTGATTATCCTGGTTTTAATTTACGCATTGCGAAGTGGGCCAAACAAGAAAAATTAAAAGTGATTTATTTTATTGCCCCACAGGTTTGGGCCTGGAAAGAAAACAGAGTTCCTGCCATGCGTGCAAGCATTGATAAATTATTATGCATATTACCTTTTGAGCAAAAATATTTTAAAGAAAGATGGGACTGGGAGGTGGATTATGTGGGACATCCTTTAATGGAAGTAATTGCCGCCCAAGAAAATCTAGCACATCCCCTACCTCAATTTAAAGCCGAACCCATCATTGCTTTATTGCCTGGAAGCAGAAAACAAGAGATTGAAAAAAAATTACCCATCATGTTAAGTGTGGCCATTCATTTTCCTGGCCATCATTTTGTGGTGGCGCAAGCCCCCGGATTGGATGATGATTGGTTTGCCTCTTTAATTCCACCTCAACCCAACGTGCATGTGGTCAAAGCAAGCACCTATGCCCTTTTACAACACAGTCAGGCTGCACTAGTGACCAGTGGTACTGCCACTCTAGAAACCGCTTTATTAGGTGTGCCTGAAGTGGTTTGTTACAAAGGCAACCCCATTACCTTGGCCTTAGCAAAGCGTTTTGTGAAAATTAAATTTATTGCATTAGTAAATTTAATTATGGAAAAAGAAGTGGTGAAAGAGTTGATTCAAGAAAATTTAACTACCGATAATTTAGTAGTTGAATTGACTAAATTATTAGAAGATCCTACCACACAAAAAAATATACAAGCCGATTATCTTGCCTTAAAAAATAAATTGTATTCAGGAGAAAAAGCAAGTGAAGTAGCCGCTGATATTATACTAAGAACACTTCAGCATAAATAGAACTAGTGCTTGAAATAAGGTAGCAATAAAAATTTAAACAACATGACCAGTAAAGCAACCAAAAACATAAGCAATGAAATTCTATTCATGCCATGCATGGCCTTCATCATACCTGATCTTTCTTGATTTGGATCGCGTTTTACAATAAATAAGTACTCCCCAATTTGTCTTAAAAATTTCATAGGTCTTCTTTTTATAAAATTAATAGTAATTAAGCTTGTTTGGACAACCAAGCTTTTAAATGCGCCGAAATTTGAACAGATTCAATGATGAATCCATCATGTCCATAGACTGAATCGATGGCCACCAAGGTAGCATGGGGCATATGTTGTTCCATGAATCTTTGTTCATCTAAAGGACATAAAATATCACTATTGACACCAATAATAAATGTTGGAATTTGAATGGTATGTAAAGTAGCAATTAAATCTCCGCCTCTTTTTCTTGCCAAGTGATGACTGTCCATGGACTTGGTCAACAACCAATAACTGTAAGCGTTGAATCTTTTTACCAATTTATCTCCTTGATAATTGATATAAGAAGAGGCTTTGAAATTGTCGATTTTTTCAGGATCCTCGTCGGTTTGTTTTTCTTGAAAAATTCCATAATTGCGATACGTTAACATACCAATAGCGCGCGCTGCTTTTAATCCCTTCGCACCAGCATTGGGAGAAGGTTCATTCCAAGTACAATCTGCTTCAATGGCCAACCTTTGTGCCGTATGCACAGCAACTCCCCAGGCACTTTCAGATGGTGAGGTAGCAATTAAAAACATTTTCTTAATGACAGTGGGTTCAAAGATGGCCCACTCCAATGCTTGATAACCACCCATACTTCCACCTAACAATAAATCTATTTCATGGATGCCTAAATGTTGACGCAATAAAATATGTGCTTGTACCATATCACGAATGGTAATGGTAGGAAATTGCTCAAATCCAATGGAAGTGCCCACAATTTCACTGCTCAATGGACCAGTAGATCCATAGCAAGAACCTATGATATTGGCACAAACAATAAAATAATCATTTGGATTAATTAAATAACCTTCCCCAATAAGCCCTTTCCACCAATCTGCAGCATCGGAGTTGGCAGTTAATGCGTGACATACCCAGGCTACTTTCTTACCAGGAGTATAAGCCCCATAAGTATGGTAGGCAATTTTAAGTTGCGGCAGGCGCACCCCACATTCTAGGGTAAAAGGGGCATCATATTGATAAACCAATGGTTCCATTTTTTTCGAATTCTAGTGCAAAGTAACTATCTATTTGAATTACATTTGCATATTCATTGGAATTTATATTTCCATTAACTAACAATTATTAATGTATGGCTAGGATGATCGTGACCAGGATGAACGATGGATTTGCTTTTAATGCGGTAGATGAAGCACATAATTCCATGAGGTTGGACATTCCTGTTGATCAAGGAGGCCATGGCACAGGTCTAAGACCTATGCAAACTTTATTGAGTGCATTGGGGGCTTGCAGTGGCGTGGACATTGTGATGATATTAAACAAACAAAAAGAAACGATAGAATTTTTTGAAATGATAATTGATGGCGAACGCGAATCAGGCAAAGAACCTGCTTTGTGGTCGAGTGTTCATATTGTTTTCAAATTTAAAGGTACTATGACCAAAGAGAAAGCAGAAAAAGCTTGCACTTTGTCCATCGATAAATATTGTTCTGTAGCAGCTACCCTAAGAGCAGCAGGCGCAGTAATCACATGGAATGTTGAAATTGGATAAATTGAAATAGAATTAGGAATTAAAAATATTTGTATGAAGCATACGCAATCAAAATTAATTAGAAAGCAGATTCCTAGAACTGCCGAAGGAGAACATGCGAGTCCCCTATATCTTACAAGTAGTTTTTGTTTTGATAATGCTGAAGATATGCGTGCTGCTTTTGCAGATGAAACGGATGTAAATATTTATAGTCGTTTTTCCAACCCCAATGTAAAAGAGTTTGTAGATCGTTTATGTATTTTAGAAAATGCAGAAGCAGGTTTTGCGACTGCCACTGGAATGAGTGCAGTCTTTGGTTCTTTTATGGCTTTATTAAAAAAAGGAGATCATCTTTTATCATGTGATTCAGTTTTTGGAAGTACGCGTACCGTTGTTTCTAAGTACCTACCTAAATATGGTATTGATTTTAGTTATGTAAGTGCCAATGCCACTGCTGCTCAGTGGGAAGCAGCCATTACACCACAAACTAAAATGATTTATTTAGAAACCCCTACCAATCCTGGATTAGAAGTGATTGATATTGCCATGGTAAGTGCCATTGCTAAAAAGCACAATATTATTTTAAATGTCGATAATTGTTTTGCCACACCTATTGGTCAAACACCAATCGATTTAGGAGCCGACATCGTTATTCATTCAGCCACTAAATGGATAGATGGCCAAGGTCGTGTTTTAGGAGGGGCCATTGTTGGTCGCAAAGACTTAATCCATGAAATGTATTTATTCTGTCGTGCAACAGGTCCTTCTTTGTCTCCCTTCAATGCATGGGTATTAAGTAAAAGTTTAGAAACTTTAGAAGTAAGAATGGAAAGACATTGCAGTAACGCTTTATTTGTTGCTGAAAAATTAGAAGGCCATGCAAAAATTAATTTTGTAAAATATCCTTTCTTGACATCGCACCCGCATTATGCCATTGCTAAAAAGCAAATGACTAATGGAGGAGGTATAGTTTGTTTTGAAATCAAAGGAGGACTTGAAGCAGGCCGTCATTTTTTAAATCATTTAAAAATGTTATCGCTTACTGCTAATCTAGGCGACACAAGAAGCATTGCCTCCCACCCTGCCAGCACTACGCATGCTAAATTATCCGAAGCAGAAAGAACTGCCGTAGGCATTAGTGATGGTCTTATAAGAATTTCTGCTGGCCTTGAACACAAGGAAGATATTATCGCCGATATACTGCAAGCTTTAGAAGCCTAATTTAAATCAGTTTATTCATCAATATTATGCCCCTTCATTGGGGCATTTTACATTATTTTAAGTATATTGAATGCGCAAAAACAATTTAACTATGAAGACTAAAATTGGTGTAATGCTTTCCTCCATGATGTTCTTACAATATTATGTTTGGGGCGCTTGGTATGTGACCATGGGTACCTATATGGGCGAAGTATTAAAATCATCAGGGGTGGATGTGGGTGCTGCCTATAGCGCAGGTGCCATTGCGACCATTATTAGTCCATTTTTTGTAGGGATGATTGCCGATCGTTTTTTTGCCGCTCAAAAAATTATGGGTGTTTTACATTTGATAGGCGCTGCACTTTTATTGTATGCAACCCAAGTAACCAATACCGGATTTTATTGGGTGATTTTAGTTTACTCTTTAATGTACATGCCTACCATCGCTTTAAGCAATAGTGTTGCTTTTGCGCAGATGACCGACCCAGGAAAACAATTTCCATGGATTCGTGTTTTTGGCACCTTAGGATGGATAGCTGCTGGTTTAATTATTAGTAAATTAGGTATTGAAAAAACAGCAGGCAGTTTTCAAGTGGCTGCAGTGGTTTCTGCTATTTTAGGGCTTCTAAGTTTTGCGCTACCCAATACGCCTCCAAAAGCAAAAACCGAAAAAGTAGCTGCTTCTGGAATAATTGGTATAGATGCATTGGTTTTATTTAAAACAAGGTCCTTTTTAATTTTCTTTATTGCTGCCATTGCTATTTGTATTCCTCTCTCTTTTTATTATGGATTTGCCAACCCTTTTTTAAATGAAATTGGTTTGGACAATGCAGCTGGTAAAATGACCCTTGGACAAGTCTCAGAAGCCTTATTTATTTTGGCCATTCCTTTTATGTTTAATAAAGTAGGGGTGAAAAATATGCTCATTTTAGGAGTTAGCGCTTGGTTGCTACGTTATGTATTTTTTGCTTATGGCAATACCGACCATAGTTGGATGCTGTATACAGGTATTATTTTGCATGGGATATGTTATGATTTCTTTTTTGTCACTGGCTACATGTACACTGAGAAAAAAGCAGGAGAAAAAATTAAAAACGCTGCACAGGGCTTATTCACCTTTGCCACTTATGGCGTAGGTATGTTTATTGGTACTTGGTACAGTGGCTTTGTGGTAGATAAGTATAAAATTCCTGCCAATGCCATTACTGGTACTGCAGCACATAATTGGACTTCTATTTGGCTAACCCCTGCTGCTATTGCTGCTGCCGTATTGATTGCCTTTATTTTATTCTTTAAAGAGAAAAAAGAAATAGCGACGCTAGCTTAAATTATTTAAACAAAATCAATTATAAAAATCTAAAAATTATTAAAGATGCGTATTGCAATGTTAGGAGCAGGTTTTATTGGGCGTTTTTATGCCGATGCCCTGCAAGGTTATAGAAGTAAAGATAAAGTAGTAAGTATATATGCTCGTCGTGAAGCGTCTGCCACAAAATTTGCTGCAGATTACAAATGCGCACATTGGACCACCGAAATGGAAGAAGCCATTGCACACCCCGATGTAGATGTGGTATGTATCGCTCTTCCCAACGATATTCATGAAATGGCGGTAATGCTTTGTTGCAAACATAAAAAAGCAGTGATGACCACCAAGCCATTAGGACGTAATGGTGAAGAAGCAAAAAGAATGTTGGTTGCTGTGGAAGAAGCAGGCATCTTCAACGGTTATTTAGAAGACTTGGTATATACCCCTAAATTTATTAAAGCCAACCAATCTGTGAAGGAAGGTGCAGTAGGAAGAATTTTATGGGCAAAGTCTCGTGAAACACATCCTGGCCCACACAGTGAATGGTTCTGGAACATTGAACAAGCTGGTGGTGGATGTATTTTAGACTTAGGTTGTCATTGTGTTGAAATTTCACGCAGTTATATTGGAAAAGATATCAAACCCATTGAAGTCATGTGCTGGGCAGATACGCAAGTAAAACCTATTGACGCCGAGGACCATGCCATTGGATTAGTGAAATATGAGAATGGTGCTATTGGTCAGTTTGAAGTAAGCTGGACATTCAGAGGTGGCTTAGATTTACGTGATGAAGTAATGGGCACAGAAGGTACTATTTGGATTAATAGTTTTTTAAGAACAGGATTTGAAATGTTTACTACCGGAAAAGGAGGCGATTATATTTCAGAAAAATCGGAAAGCAATAGCGGTTGGTTATTCCCTGTTGGGGACGAGTTAAATGAACTAGGCTACAACCATATGTTTATGGATATGTTTAATTCTATGGAAAAAGGTGAAGCGCCTAAAGAAACTTTTTATGATGGTTATATTGTAAACTGTGTGTTAGATGCTGCTTACCGTTCTGCTAAATCTAAATTATGGGAGCCCGTTCAATTAGATATTTGGAGAGGAAAAACAGGCTTGACTAAAGAAAGTCACTTGGTGGAGTATGATCAAGATCATTATTTAATCAAAGAAGAAATGACCCATTATGGTACAAAGAAATTAATCTTAAAGCATAAGACCACAGGAAAAATTACTGAACAAGTAATTCAATAAAATTAAGTTTTCATTTAAATAAAAAACCTCCTCGATTGCTCGTAGGAGGTTTTTTTATCAAACTCACTTAATAAACCACTATAGAGGGGGAAAGATAGATTAACCAATAACCTATATTGTCTTTTTAAATTTTTCAAAATTCTGAATGGCAGTCTTAATATCTTCCAATGGATTTTTAGGAAAATCTTGTTCTAAGAAATAATACTTCAACCCTGCCGCATCCATATGCTGGAAAGTTTCTTTAAAATCATAGCTACCCGTTCCAAAAGGAACAATGTTTCCAGCAGCATCCATGTCCTTCACATGTATCAATGGAAAACGTCCCTTATTTTGATTGAATATAGCTACCGGATTTTTTTTGGCTTTAAATACCCAACCCAAATCCAATTCCATTTTTAAAATATCGGCACTAAGTTGTGTTAAGAAATAATCATAGGACACTAAGTCTCCTACCTTATTAAACTCGGAGGCATGGTTGTGGTAGACCAATTGCAATCCTGCTTTTTTGGCCTGCTCCCCTGTTTTTTGTAAAATAGCTGCTGCTACTTTGATTTCATCTACAGTTTCTATGGGAATGTTCGCACAAACTAAATATTCAATGCCTGCTTCTGCAACTAAGTCTACCAATTCTTGACTATTGTCTCTTAGATTTTTCATCACAGGAATTTTTACTGGTTGACCATCCGGACCCAAGGGCAATTTATAACCAGGTGGCAGCCTTAATGGAGCACCACCTACATGATGCGAACGCCACTGCATGCCCAAGTCTTGTAATAAGCTTCTGAATTCTTTGGGTTGCTTACCATAAAATCCTGGTTGCTTGCTAAAAGCAGATTCAATATTTTTATATCCTGCAGCGGCTACCTCAGTTAAAGTACCTACCGTATCCTTGTCCATATCATTAAATAAAGTAAACAATTGAATGCCAGGTGCGGGCAAGGCTGTATTGTTCATAAAACTATTGGCCCAGTTAGATTTACTTAATAAAGTACCACCAATGGTTAATGTGGCTGCTTGTTGTAAAAATTTTCTTCTAGCATTCATTGTATGATCGTATTAAAGATTTAAAATAATTTTGTATGGTCCAATGCGTTATAATGACACAATATAATTAAATTGGCCTAAATTTCAAAAATCTTTTACCTTTAAGCCATGTCAAAAACACCCTCACTTCCAGCCAGTCTCAAGCAATTGCTAATTAAGGGGGAGGAACTTTTTTTACCCGGTATTTCTGTGGATTGTGTGATTTTTGGATTCCACGAAAACAGCCTTAAAATTCTATTATTAGATGTCTCAGATAGCACTAAATGGTCCGTTCCTGGTGGATTTGTGCTTAAAAATGAAGATATTGATGCAGCCGCCTATCGAGTATTGAAAGAAAGAACAGGCCTTAAAGATATATTTTTACAACAATTTAATGTTTTTGGCCAACCCAATAGAATTGAACCCTCTGCGCATAAAGCTACTTTTGAACAATATGGAACTAAATTATCCAAGGACCATTGGCTGCTTCAAAGATTTGTATCTGCTGGATATTATGCATTGATTGATTATACCAACTTTACTGTTCAAAACGATTCATTTAATTCCGTAAATGCTTGGATAGGCATTGAGCATTTGAGTAAACTTGTTTTTGACCATGACCATGATCGTATCATTAAAAAAGCACTAGAAAGCCTTAGAACTCAATTGGCTTATCAACCCATTGGTAAAAACTTATTGCCCAAGAAATTTACCATGCCAGAATTACAAAAATTATACGAGACCATTTTAAACAAGCCATTGGACCGTCGCAATTTTCAAAGAAAAATGATTGGTTTTGGTATATTAAATAAATTAAACGAAACCAGGAAAGGCGGTGCACACAAAGCCCCTTATTTATATTCCTTCAACGACAAGAAATATCAAAAGGCATTAAAGGACGGGTTGTATGGATCTTGGTAAGTCTGAATGAAATAATATTTTAAAAAAATATATTATTTCATTCATGACCTCTAATGATTTTCAAATAAATATCTATGATATTTATTTGTATGGAAGTTGGTAAATTTATATTAAATATAAAATTTACCAACTTCCTTTCTTCTAATGATTTTCAAATAAATATCTATGATATTTATTTGACTTCCCTACTTCGTCCAAATTACTTTTAGCTTTTGCACATCTCTTGAATTGGTCCCTACCATGATTTGAAATTCACCCGACTCCCAATCATATTTTAAATCAGTATTGTAAAATTTCAACAACTCTGGTGTTATTTCAAAGCTTACTTTCTTGGTTTCGCCGGCCGCCAAATCTATTTTTTGAAAACCCTTTAATTCTTCCACTGGCCTTGTCACTGATCCAACCACATCTCTAATGTACATTTGCACTACTTCTTTACCTGGAGTAGCACTTGTATTTTTTACGGCTACGGTGGCTATTAATTTCTTATTGCCTTTCAATACGGTATCAGACAATACAAAATTGCTGTACTCAAATTTTGAATAACTTAAGCCATAACCAAAGGGGTACAAAGGATCGTTGCTAACATCTAAATAATTGGATTGGAATTTAGAGAACCATTTGCTTAATGGGCGTCCTGTATTTTTATGATTGTAATACAAAGGTATTTGACCTACATTTTGAGGGAAGCTCATACTTAATTTACCAGATGGATTTACTTTACCCAACAAAGCATCCGCAATGGCATAGCCCGCTTCAGAACCAGCAAACCATACGTCTAAAATAGAGGGCACATTCGCATCTTCCCAAGTTAAAGTAAGTGGACGGCCATTGAAAAGAACTAGTACCACAGGTTTACCAGTGCCAAGTAAGGCTTTCAATAATTTTTGTTGCGCAGCAGGCAAATCTAAATTAGTACGTGATGCACTTTCTCCAGTGCTTTCCGCGCCTTCTCCTAATGCAGCCACAATTACATCTGCATTGGCACTCACTGTCAAAGCTTCTTGGATTAATTGATCGGCAGTGCGCGCATCTCTTTCCATGTCTTTTCCAAACATGGTTTCACGCTTTTGTAATTCATAATCGTCTTCTAAATTAGAACCCTTTGCATACGCAACTTTCCCGTACGTACCCACTAGTTCGGTCAATCCTTGCAATAAAGAGATGGATTTTGAATTATCAGCCCCCACGCTCCAAGTACCCGTCATGTTCTCTTTAGCATTGGCCAAAGGACCTACCAAGGCGATTACTTTTCCTTTGGCAATGGGTAATATATTATTGTTGTTCTTTAATAAGACAAAACTTTGAGCTGCAATGACCCTTGCATCCATTCTGTTCTTCTCTGTGAAAACTTCTGAAGCAGATCTTTTCTCATCACAATATTTATAAGGGTCATCAAACAAACCCAATTCATATTTAGAAATTAAAATTCTTTCACAAGCTTTATCTATTTGCGCTTGTGTAATTTTTCCTTCTTTTAAAGATTGTTTAAACATATTTAAAAAACCTTCTCCTACCATATCCATATCCACCCCAGCGAGTAATGCTTTTTCATTCACAGTTTTAAAATCACCAATGCCATGGTTCACCATTTCAGGAATGCCTGTATAATCGGATACGACCATTCCATTGAATTTCCATTGTTTACGTAAGACATCGTCCACCAACCATTTATTGCCTGAGGCAGGAATGCCATCAATTTCATTAAAAGATACCATGACACTTTTTACCCCTGCATCAACTGCAGCTTTATAAGGAGGGAAATATTCGTTGTACATTCTGATGCGACTCATATCTGTCGTGTTATAATCTCGTCCCCCTTCTGCTGCACCATACAAAGCATAATGTTTCACGCAAGACATGATGGTATTTTTCAAAGACAAATCATCGCCTTGATACCCATGCACCATGGCTTTAGCAATGGCTGAACTCAAAAATGCATCTTCTCCATTGCCCTCTGAGGTTCTACCCCAACGAGGGTCACGCGTTAAATCTACCATCGGTGAAAAAGTCCACATAATACCATCTGCACTGGCTTCGCTAGCTGCAATACGCGCAGAACGTTCTATTAAAGGCATATCCCAAGTAGCCGACATCCCCAATGGAATTGGGAAAATCGTTTTGTATCCATGAATCACATCCATGCCAAACAATAAAGGAATATGCAATCTTGTATTTTTAACAGCAAACTCTTGTAACTCTTTTATTTTAGTCACCGAGCGAATATTAAAAACTCCCCCTACTTTGCCGTCTTTTACCTTTTGTGCAATGTCAGAACTACTCACTGCACCAGTGACAAAATCACTTGAAGCAGGTAAATTTAATTGCCCTAATTTTTCTTCCAAGGTCATTTTAGCTAGTAGCTTATTAACAAATGCATGCATCGTTGCCTCTTTGCTTGTTTGTGCAAATGAAAATGTGGTGGCTAAAATGGTCGCCGAAAATAATAATCCCTTTTTCATACAATCTAATTTTATATAATTCATAATATTTATTACCAAATAATCGTGGAGGCAGATTGAGCGGGCATTGTAAAATGGTATTGCTTCAAACCTTCTTTTAAATTTATTTCCTTTGCCTCAGTGGTATTTAAAACCAATAAGCCCTTTTTCCCATTGGGCAATGCAAAGGCCACTGTTTTAAGGGATTCGTTGTTGACACTGCTATGTATTCTTACTGCACCTGGTTTTATGTATTTTGAAATTTGTCCGATAATATAATAACTCACATTTCTATTGATGGCTTGATCCTGAATGGTGAAAGCACCCTTGCATTCTGTACAACCCATCGGTGTATGCGGTTCGAATTTAGCATTAGCAGCCAAATTCCATTCCAATACCAGACTACTCCAATTTTGAATAGTGCCTATTACAATATGTTCTAAATGCCAGATAAAATCTCCGTCAAAGCTACCCTTGGCACCCGTCCATTGCTCGGTAAAATAAATTTTCTTGTCAGGATGTTTCTGATGTACTTCAGTAAGCGCATCTTCTTTACCTAAATACAAATGAAAAGCAGTGGCTGCTGCATATGATTTTGCTATAGCATCATCTAAAATATGGATGGGATAATTGGGATGATCTGCATTGTGGTCATACAATACAATTTCGGTTTTTATTTTTTCTTTTTGAAAAATGGGCCCAAGGTAGTCTCGCAAGAATTCTTTTTGTTCCTCTGAATTCATCAATAAACTTGGATTATTGCCTCCATGTTCTGGTTCGTTTTGCATGGTGATGGAACTGATCGAAATTCCATTAGACTTCATGGCCTTGATGTATTGCACAAAATAGTGCGCATAGGAAGCATAGTATTTTTTTAGTAGACTTCCCCCCATGGTCCCATTGTTTGACTTCATCCATACTGGAGGACTCCAAGGTGAAGCCATTATTTTCAAGCTTGGCTGAATGGCCAAGGCTTTTTTAAGTATCGGGATTAAATGCAAGGTATCTTCAGACAAAGAAAAATGAATCAGTGCTGTATCGGTAGCGCCTTTCGGTAAATCGTCGTAACTAAATACATGTGCATCTAAATCAGAAGCCCCCATGCTAATTCTTATATAGGATACGCCTAAATCATTGGGCCCTTTTCCAAAAATTTCTTTAAGGATGGCTTTTTGTTGGAGCAATGCTAGTTGGTCTATCAATTGCGCAGTACCCCCAGTTAAGGCATAACCAAAACCTTCCATGGTTTGAAATTTTACTTTGCCATCTACTGTAATAGTGTTGGCTACTTTATTAAGCTGTTGATTGCTTGGTTGTGCAACTAAGGCCTGCTCTTTGAATTTTAAAAGTCCGTTGGCAGTGCTTGTAAATATTTGTGCAGACATTTGCAGGGAGCAAAATAGCAAGGCAAAAGCAATAATTTTTCTAAAAAACTTTCTCATAAAAATTGATTGAATAAATATACTTTTTTTTGCCTTATTTTGGCTAAATCGCACAATAATAATTACCTTTTAGGATGCATTCAGCCTCTAGTTTTAAACCATCACCTTTGCAAATAAATTATTTGGGGGATCATGCGCTATTGGTATCCATCCACTCCTCTGTTTCCGAAGAAACAATGGCCTATATTATACAAATTACAGCGGTTTGCAAGTCATTAAAAAGTAGTCATCCTTGGATCAAGGACATCATCCCGGCCTATCAAACAGTTACTGTGGTTTTTGATATAGCTACTTATTATTTGCATCAAACCACTGAACCTTTGTTTGTTTTTAAAAAATTATTATTGGCCAACTTAGAAGATGCAACTCCTATAAAGAATACACTGAAAAATAAAATCATTCAAGTGCCTGTTTGTTATGAACAAGATTTTGGCATTGATCTAGCCAAGATGGCTGAATTAAAAAATACCACCATCGACGAAATCATTCAAATACATAGCAGCGAAATTTATTCAGTGTATTGCCTAGGCTTTATGCCCGGCTTTGCCTATATGGGTAATCTGCCTGAAAAAATTCAAATGGCCAGACATCCTGCACCCCGTGCCAAGGTATTGGCTGGAAGCGTTGGTATTGCTGGGCCACAGACGGGTGTATATCCAATGGACAGTCCAGGAGGCTGGCAAATTATTGGCAGAACCCCAATTAAAATATTTGATCCAAATCCTGCTCAATTGGCCTTGTTTCAAACAGGAGACCGAGTTCAATTTTATTCGATCGATCGAAAAACATTTGACAACATGAAAGAAGCAGCAAGATAATTTGATTTAAACAATTGGATCCTTTATTTTCATTGATCATTAAACAAAAAGCATGGGCCTACTCTCACAATATTCTTTACAAACCTGGGGCATAATTATGCTCGCCTCTTTTTTCATAGGGCTCACCAAGGCTGGCCTTAAAGGCATTGATATGTTGAGTGTTACCCTCATGGCCTTTGTATTTGGAAGTAAGGCCTCTACTGGCATTGTACTTCCTTTATTGTGCATATCGGATATTGCTGCCGTGAGCTATTACCATCGTCATGCCAAATGGAATCATTTTTGGAAAATTGTACCATGGATGATTGTAGGCATTCTAATTGGCAATTTTATTGGCAAGGACATCAATGAAGCTTTGTTCCGAAAAATAATGGCTGTGATTATTTTATTTACGATTCTTATTATTTTATGGATGGAGTTTAGAAAATCAAAGAAAGTACCCACTCATCCCATGTTTGTGGCAAGCACTGGTTTAGCAGCGGGTATAACCACTATGTTGGGCAATTTGGCTGGTGCCTTTTCTAATTTATATTTCTTGGCCATGCGTTTTGAAAAAAATGATTTTATTGGTACCGCTGCATGGATTTTTCTTTTCATGAACTTATTCAAATTGCCCTTTCAAGTATTTTATTGGAAAAACATAAGCTTAGAAAGTCTTCAAATAGACAGTGTATTATTACCTACCCTAGCCATTGGATTTATAGTAGGTTTAAAATTGGTAGACAAAGTGCAGGAAAAAAATTATAGAAAACTAATTATTGTTTTAACCTTAATTGGTTCTGTGTTCATGTTGTTTAAAAAATAATTTAATCTTGTTTAGTCCTTGATTAATTTTTTGATGACTAACCCCCCTACTTGTTTACCCATTTCAGCACCGGTATTTACACTTAATATATAATGTATACCGCCGTATACCCTACTCATAGAGCATTCTGCAGCTGCTTGATGGAAGGAATTAAACTTTCTTTTCAACCCTATATAATGGTAGTCGCTAGAATCTTCAAAGGCAATATTGTCGCCATACAATTTAGTCAAGACGGTTGCAGCAGAAGCCGTAATGGTACTATGCCCGCTAGTATATTCTGGGAAAGGAGGTGTCTGCAATAAGGGTGTCCAGCCTTTGTCAATGAGTTCATTGATCGCAGTGACAGGTCGTACATAACTGCTTCTATATTTTTCATCCCAGCATGAAATAAATCCATCAAACAAAGCAATAGAAGTTAATGCAAATGTTTGTGCTGCTTTCACCGGATCAACTTTGGATTGCGCTATAATTTGAGCTGCAATACCCATCCAGTGTCCTCCTGGTGTAATTTTTTTATTACCAAACATTAAATGTCCGTCATGTTCCAACACAAAGGGATTGTCATCCCAATACTTTGCAATTAATTTTTGTTCGTCTGTTAAATTTTTATTGATGTCATACACTTCCTTCATCATGGTAAAATAAACCGAACCTGGTTTGGTATCATAGACTGGAGGACGATTGGGCTTGAATTCAGAGGCGGAATCTAATACCATGGGCATCATCGTATTCCAACACCACTCCACCCCATCTAAATAATCAGGAGGTGTAGGTCTCCATTTGCCAGGATCTGTGCTGCCAAGATATTTGGCCTTGCCTCTAGATTTAAAATAACCATCTTTTTTAGCCCTTGCCATCACTGCATTAGCCACTGTATCTCCAAATTCAATGGAGGCATTGTAAGTGGCTTCATCCAATAAATCTTTATAGGCGCCATACACTTTATTTTCATAAGCAGTTAAAGAGTCCACCGAAAAAACTTTTACATTTCTGGCTACTTTAAAAAATGCTTTAGAAGCAGCTAAATTAAAATTGTACTTTTTATTTTTATCAGGAACAGGCATTTTCCCAAATCCATTTAAATTTTCTGCAATGGAAACCGAACCAGGCTTTGAAAAGCGAATGGCTTCGTAGGAAGCAATGGAAGAATACACATAAATTCTACTGGCCACTGGAGGCGTGAATACATCGTAAATGATTACTTGGGTTAATTGATCCTCATTGTCAATTAACATTTTTACTGGGTCAAGTTCTGTTGTTTTTTTAGCTGTACAGGACTGTAATAATAGTCCCAATAGAAATGCTTGCCCAATGAAATTCCACTTTTTTGTACTCATTATATTCAATAATTTAACCGTTAAAAATGCCAACTTTTGATTTTTAAATGAACGATTGAAGGTATTTGAAATATTGAAAAAAAACAAAATGTCTATAATGAGCTTAATCAGCCCTTTTTGCCTTAAAATTGGACCTATTCGTTAAAACTGGTGCATAAACACCCCCACTCTAACTTAATCAAAGCTTAATTTGATTTTGCCGTTTATAAAATGTTAATTCTTAGGGGTTTTATAAGTCTTAAAATTAACTATATTGAGTATTCAATTTTAACCTTGCTGAACCAAATGCCATCCATGAACCGTCGAATTATATTCTTTTTTTGCTTATTTGCCCTCTATTCTATAAGTACAAAAGCACAAACCAATAGCAAATTTTCCATTTCCACCTTGTCTGCAAAAGACAGCCTACTCCTGAAAAATGGCAAGGCTAGTGCATTCAAAGTATACGAAATGGGCATTGGAAGCCAGGCAGGCAAATACAATGGCAGTCAAGCGCCAAGTTATAAACCTGCAGTCATTGAAAAGAATCCTTACTACCTAGCTGCGGCCTTCAAAGAAGGTTCCATTGATTACGAAAACATGCATTACGACCATGTACAATTGATGTACGACGAAGTAGCTGATATAGTTTTATTAAGCGACAGCACCCACCAAATCCAGTTGATTAAAGAAAAATTAAAATCTTTCACCATTGGCACGGACAAGTTTATCAATATTTGGGTCGATAGCAATATGACTAATTTATACGCTTCTGGTTATTACCAAGCCTTGGCCGAAGGGCCCATTAGTTTATTAAAAAAAGAAGTGAAAAAAATTAGAGAGCGTATTGTAGGTACAGAAATCGTTTATCAAATAGATGTGACTACAGACTATTATGTAAAAGAAAAACAAAATTTATACCTCATTGATGGTAAAAAAGCAATCATCAAAATGCTCAACAACAAAAGTCAGGAACTTAGAAAATATATCAATGCTGAGCATTTAAACTACAATAAAGACAAAGAAACTATGCTTATAAAAGTGGTCAATTACTATAACCTTTTAAATAATTGATGTGCAAAAATATTTAAAAGTTATTTTTATCCTTACCGCAATGGCCTTTATTCATAAGGGTTATGGCCAATTAGACAGTGCCAAACGAATCAATTTGAGTGGCAATAAAATTTCCATCAGTGAATTGGCCAATCAATTAGAAGCGCAAACAAAATTACACTTCTACTACAACCCCATCTTATTCGCTAAAGAACAGTTTAGTCCCAATTTTAACAATGAGAAAATTGCAACCGTTTTTGCTAAACTCTTTGGACAACAAGCCATTTTTTATAGCTTGGACAATCAAGACAATGTGTTTCTTACCAAGGGAAAGCAACTAAACGTTCAACTTACTGAACGTTATTTTTCTGGTATCAAAGTAAATCAAAATAGCAATGATGCATTAGCAGACGATGATGAATCTAATTCCATTAAAGAAGCCCTGCTTGATAAAACCATTTATGAAATTGGCGATAAAAATTCTGGAGGGAATAAAAAAACAGTGGTGATAGGAGGTTTTGTGAAAGATGCCAAAACAGGAGAACCTATTGCTGGCGCTTCTGTCAATATTGACAACCCAAGAATTGGCGTAAACACCGATCAGTATGGCGGATTTACCCTATCCTTGCCAAGAGGAAAACATGTTTTAAACATTCAAAGTATTGGCATGCGCGACATCAAGCGCCAAGTAGTTTTATACAATGATGGCAAGATGAATGTGGACATGACGCAAAGTATTATGTCTTTGAAAAAAGTAGTCATTTCCTCTCAAAAAATAAGCAATGTGAGAGGTACCCAAATGGGTGTGCAAAGATTAGACATCAAAACCATCAAACAAGTACCTGCGATATTTGGCGAACCAGATATCTTAAGAGTAGTGACTACCTTGCCTGGTGTAAAAACCGTAGGTGAAGCAAGTACTGGCTTAAATGTAAGAGGTGGCTCTTCTGATCAAAATTTAATTTTATTCAACGACGCTACTATCTATAACCCCTCTCACTTCTTTGGCATGTTCTCTGCGTTCAACCCAGAATTAGTGAGTAATGTAGAATTATATAAGAGCAGCATCCCTGCAAGTTATGGTGGACGATTGTCCTCAGTATTAGACATCAATAGCAGAGAAGGAAATAAAAAAGAATTCACTGGATCGGCTGGCTTGGGTTTATTGACCAGTCGCTTAAACTTAGAAGGACCAATTGTAAAAGATAAATCTTCTTTCATCTTAGGAGGTAGAACTACCTATTCTAATTGGTTGTTCAAACAATTGCCGGATGAGTACAAAAATAGTGGTGCTGATTTTTATGATTTAAATTTAATCACCACCCATGAACTTAATAAAAACAATACCCTTTATTTTACAGCTTATGTAAGTAAGGATCAATTCAAATTAAACAGCGATACTTCTTATAGTTATGGCAATAAAAACCTTTCTGTCAAATGGAAACATATTTTCACTTCCAAACTAAACAGTGTATTCACCACAGGTATTGACCAATACAACTATGAGATCAATAGTCAAAAATTACCTTTGAATGCCTACAAACTTGGGTTCGATATCCAACAATCTTATTTCAAAGCACATTTTAATTATTTCTACAATAACAAACACAGTTTTGACTTTGGTGTAAATGCAATTAACTATTTATTACATCCAGGTAATTATGACCCTGCAGGACCTCAGTCAATCATTGCCAAAGACCATTTACAACAAGAACAAGGTTTAGAAGGTGCTTTGTATTTTAGTGATCATTATACGGTCACTAGTAAGTTAAAAATTGATGCAGGTATTAGAGCTTCTATGTTTAATGCCATGGGGCCTAATAGCTTTAATAATTATGCGGTGGGTGCGCCACGCATTGTTGAAAATATCCTTAACGCCACCAATTATACCAGTGGTCAGGTTTCTAAAAGCTATGGTGGACCTGAATATCGTTTAGGTTTTAGGTATGTGATTGATGAAACCCTTTCTTTGAAAGGAGGTATCAATACCCAAAGACAATACATACATTCTTTATCCAATACCACGGCCATGGCCCCTACCGATATTTGGAAATTAAGCGATCCTAATATTAAGCCTCAATTAGGCAACCAAGTTTCCTTAGGCTTATATAAAAACCTTAGGTCCAATACCATTGAAGCTTCCATGGAAGTATACTATAAGACCATCGAAAACTATTTAGATTATAAGAGTGGGGCTATTTTAGTCATGAACCACCATATTGAAACCGATGTCATTGGCACCAAGGGCAAGGCCTATGGCGCTGAATTCTTATTGAAAAAATTATCAGGTAAATTGAATGGTTGGGTAAGTTATACTTGGTCTAGAATTTTATTGCAACAAAACGATCCTAAGGCTGGTGAGTTAATCAATGGCGGCATTGAATATCCAGCCAATTATGATAAGCCAAACGATTTCTCCATCATTGCTAATTACAAGTTTAGTCATCGCTTTAGCATTTCATTGAATTCAAATTACAGTACTGGAAGACCCATTACTTTACCCATAGGTACTTATCAATACGATGGTTCTTTCAGAACCTTGTATGCAGGCAGGAATGCTTACCGCATACCAGATTATTTTAGAACAGATTTCTCTATGAATATTGAAGGCAATCATAAAGTAAAGCAATTGTTGCACAATTCATGGTCCATTGGCGTATACAATTTAACTGGAAGGAAAAATCCTTACTCTATTTATTATGTTTCAGAAAATGGAGCAGTGAATGGGTATAAATTATCCATTTTTGGAAATGCCATCCCTTACATTAACTTAAACATTAGGTTCAAATAACACATGAAAAAACTATTTATATATTTAACCATTTTGTTGACTGCTTTTGGCTGTAAGGAAAAGTATGTTTCTCCAGTGGTATCACCCACTACAGGCTATTTAGTGGTAGAAGGCATGATCAATGCTGGTGGTGGTCAAACTCAAATTATTCTAACTAGAACTTCTACCTTAGATAACCCAGTGGTGATTTATGAAAAAGGAGCAAAAATTTCTGTATTGGGCGATGACAATTCAACTGTTAGTTTAAATGAATCTAGTGCAGGTATTTATTTATCCGCACCTACAGTGGTTTTAAACAATAAAGCAAAATATAAAATTGCCATTCAAACCGCCGACGGAAAAACTTACCAGTCTGATTTCTCTACAGTACAAGCTACCCCTACCATTGATAGTGTTTACTGGAAAAGAGAAAATAATGGGGTCCAATTTTATGTCAACACGCATGACCTAGCCAACGCTACCCAATATTACGAGTGGGACTTTACAGAAACCTGGGAATACCATTCTCCATTGATGCAATATTTTCAATACTATCAATCAGGCACTAGGTATCCAAATATTCCTTATTACCAATTAAAATACATCGATCCCGTTTTTCTTACTTTTAATATGGCATTGTATAAATGTTATACCACCCAAGAATCCTCTACCATCATTTTATCTTCTACTTCTAATTTGACTCAAAATAAGATCAACCATCCTTTAAATTATATCCCCGCAGGATCGGTTAAGATTGGCGAAGTATACAGTGTACTCACTCGCCAATACGGTATTAGCGAAAACAAATACAAGTACCTTGAAAAAATGAAAAAAAATACAGAATCTACAGGTTCTATATTTGATGCGCAACCTTCTGAATTGGTGGGTAATGTGCATTCTATAAGTAACCCAAGTGAAATTGTGATTGGATTTGTGGATGCAAGTATGGTTCAATCCAAAAGATCTTTTATTAAGAATACAGAGTTAAAAGATTGGAATTATGCTTCCCCATGTATTATATCAGAGATAAAAAATAGTGAAGACTCTATCACCAAAGTACACAACTCACTTTTACCAGGCACTGCTGCAAAATACAGTCCATTTGGTGGAATATTGTCCTATTATTTCGCCACACCAGAATGCGTTGATTGCAGAATACTTCATGGCACTAATGTCAAACCTTCCTATTGGCCTAATTAAGAAATAAATATGAAAAAGAATTTTAAGATAATTATTACTTTGACCGGCATCATGTGTTTAGTAGCCATGACCCATCAGGCACAGGCTCAAGCCAATAAGGCTACAGAAGTTGCTCAACAGCTTGAAAAATACACTTCCAATCATTTGCCTGAAAAGCTTTTTTTACATACCGATAAGTCTAGTTATTTGTCCAATGAACTTTGCTGGTTTAAAATTTACAATGTAGAGGGCGTATTTCATACCCCATTTGATTTAAGTAAAATAGCCTATGTTGAAATCTTAGACAATAACGCCATTCCAGTAGTACAAGAGATGGCTAGTATTGAAAATGGAATTGGACATGGTTCTATAAAAATTCCTGCGACTGTAAAATCAGGAGAATACAGGATTCGTGCTTATACCAATTGGATGAAAAATTTTGGTACAGATTATTTCTTTGAAAAAAAGATCAATTTAATCAATACGCAACAAATTCAAGAAGTGGTGGCGGTAGCAGAACCAGTTAAAGCGCTTGACCAATTGCAAATTTTCCCAGAAGGAGGCAATTTATTGAATGGTATAGAAAATAGATTGGTCTTTAAATACAGCAACGCCTTCGGCAAAGGCAAAGGCGCAATGCTTTACTTAGTCAACGAACAAAAAGACACGATTGGAAAGTCAACTGCTTTAGCTAGCGGTATTGGTAGTATTGTTTTCACTCCCTCTACCAATCATCAATATACTTTAATTGCTAATTCCTTCGATGAGCAAAACGCTACAGCAAAATTGCCCACCATTTACAATCAAGGCTATAGTTTACAATTGACCAATACTGCCCTAGATGCAGATTCTATTCAAATAAAAATTGGGAATAAAAATACGCAAGCGAGTGCTGCTTTTTTAATTGTACACAATCATGGAGTAGTGAAGCAAATCATCAACCCTAGTATCAGCGAAGGTATCAATGAATTCAAACTAGCTACCAGCAGTTTGGGCAATGGAATTAATATTTTTACCTTATTTGACGAAAACAAAAAGCCAGTAAGTGAAAGATTGTATTTCAAATACCCTAAAGACCAATTAGACTTAGACATTAGTATTGATGCTGCTGAAATTGCAGGCAGAAAAAAAATGAATGTGAAATTGCTTTCAAAATTACAAGACGGCAATACTACTGCATCCGATTTATCGATGTCGGTGTATAAAATTGACTCTATTCAAAACATTGACCCTAACAATATCATCAACTATTTATGGCTCACTTCTGACCTAGTTGGAAAAGTGGATGCGCCGAATACTTATTTTGATGAAAACAATGCTGGTCGTTGGGTGGCCATGGAAAATTTAATGCTTACCCAAGGCTGGAGAAAATACAATTGGGAGAATGTGCTTAGCCCCAACGCTACCGCCTTTGAATTTTTACCTGAAGTGGCAGGCAAAATTATTACTGGTAAAATTGTACCCAAATTACCTAATGCGCCCTTAAAAGATTTAAGTGTTTATTTGTCTATACCTAGTTTAAAGACACAATTTAGATCTGCCATCAGCGATGCAAGTGGGCATTTGCTTTTTCAGTTCCCTAATTTTTATACCGAAGATCAAGTGATTGCTCAAATTGAAAGACAATACAACAACGATTATAAATTATCCATCGACAACCCCTTTGTAAAATCAAACAGCAAATATCTTGCTAAAACTATTGGATTGGGCCGTACAGGAAAATACCAATTGAATCAATACCATAGAGACATTGCTGTTCAAGACAATTACAATTTTAATTTTAACAATCGTTTTGTTTCTCCTTCGATCGATTCTAGTGCTTTTTATTATCAAGCAGATATCAATTATCAATTAGACGATTATGCTCGTTTCAATACCATCGAAGAGGTATTAAGAGAGTATGTATCTCCCGTTAAATTGACAAAAACAAAGAATGATTTTGACATCGCTGTCTTTGATGATGTCAATAAAAGATTTTTCAACAATGGCCCATTGATTTTATTGGACGGATTGGCCATTACTGATTTAAACAAGTTCATGGAATACGATCCTTTAAAAATAAAGAGCATCGATATAGTGAATAGAATGTATTTCTTAGGCAGTTCTGGCTACAGTGGAATCATGAACTTTACTACTTACAAAGGCAATTTAGAGGGCTTTGAATTAGATCCTAAAGCCATTGTATTGGATTACAAAGGCCTGCAATCTAGAAGAGAATTCATGGCCCCTGTCTATGCCACTAGCGATCAAATCAATAGTCATCTGCCTGATTTCAGACACTTACTATATTGGGACCCTAGTATCAATATTAATGCGAACGGAATCAAAGACCTTTCATTTTATACTTCTGATGTTCCTGGAAAATATGTGATAGTATTGCAAGGGATTAGTCCTTTAGGCAAAGCAGGCTACAAAGAAATGAGCTTTGAAGTAAACTAAGTGAAAATTTTACTTTGATGCGCCCCTATTTTTCAACACTATAAAGGGAGGGCCTTTCTTCCAATCTATTTTGGACGGTATAAAGCTTGGGGCTACCGAAAAATTACCCAAGATTAAATCTAGGTACCCATCTTGATTGTAATCACCGGCATCCATGGTCAACCACCTGCCTTTTTGCGTAAGGCTAGCACTAGTTGGTGTAAAATTATAATTGCCTTTATTTTCTAAATACACAAAACCCTCTTCGGGCTGATGTTCAAAATCTGCAAAATAGGAAATGGTGGCTAGGTCTAAGTCGCCATCCTTATCAAAATCCCGAGCAATGGCTTTATAACAACCATTCAATGGATAAAAATATTTTTGTGTAAAATTATTCTTGCCATCATTTAAATAAACATAGACCCCGTGAAATGCTTTTAAGACCAAGGAATAATCGGCATTGTCTCCACAAGTATAAATGATGTCATCAAAACCATCTTTATTAAAATCGGCCAATTCAAAATAGGAAGATCCGTTAATGGGTGGAAACCTCAAGATTGGATCCTCTTTAAATTTCCCCTTGCCTAAATTGGTATATAAATAAATGCCTTCCTCCCCTTGCGCAAATAAGGCCCAAATATCCGGAAGCCCATCATGATTGTAATCTTGAATCACTGCTTTAATGGCCCCAGGCTTGGCTCTTAAACTATGCTTCTCGTAACCCCCTTCTTTTTTATTTTCATACCAATTCAAGGCACCCGTTAAATACCCAAACTCGCATACGAGTAAATCTTGTCTTCCATCTGCATTTAAATCCACGGACTCAAATTGCACTGGTCTTTGCAAGCGATCCAACAAGGTTTTTTCCCCTTCTTTTGGAAAACCACCCGCTTGATTTAAGGTTATACTTTTAATGCTGCCATTGGCCCCATTGTCTGGATTTAAAATACCAATATCACAGAGCAACCAATTGTTTCTTGATGCTAGCCTATTCACAATTGGTCCTTTGGTTTTAAAACTATCCACCAAATTCAATTGGGCATCAAACCTGTACATAAAGTGATTGAGCGCATCGGTAATTACAAATGGTGTGCTATGATTGGCTGTATCAATTTTCACATAAGAAGTGGCAGGCAATTTGTCTTTAAAATTAGTAGCCAGTACCTCAAACTGTTTTAAATTATTGCCGATGGCAATACTTCTATTTTGTGGCAAGGGCTTTTCGGGGGCCAGGCGCACATAATAATCAATGATTTTTTGCCATTCTATTTCGGTAAGCAAAGGCTTTGTAGGATAAAAATCGCCAGTAATAGAAACCTCGTATTTATTAACTTTATAACGCTTGCCTTGATGAAAGAAAATACCTAATCTTGGTCCCATCATGGGCAGAATACCTTTTTCCCAAGTAGTAGCATCCACCCAGTTGGGGTCGGGTAATACATGGCAGGATTGACAATACTTTGCAGCCAATGCTTGGCCCTGAATCAAAGCAGGATCATTGCTATTTTTTCTATTCGAAGACCATTGGCATGCTGATAGGAGTAGGCAGGTAAAGGCCATTGTTGTTCCCCAAAAGAATAGTTGAAGCCTCATAGTCCTTAAAATTTGATGATGCGCTCTGCTCCCTTACTGTCCTGTATACTGATAGAACTCATGTTCGCTTCTGCATTGATAAATCGACCCGATTGAGACAAGAAAGAAGCGCCATAACTAAGTTCTCTTTTTTGCTTTTTTCCATTTTTATAGACAATAGTTGCTGCAATATCCATAGGCTGCAATACAATCAACTGCACTTTATTTTTTAAAGCAAATACTTTTAGTTGGTCTTTGTTTTGACTAGCCGCCAATAAACATTTTCCATCTACGCTTCTTAATTTAACCAAGGCCTTGGCATCCCCAGGCACAAACCATCCAGAAGCAGCAATCGATTGAGCTTCAAAACCCCCATGGCCATTGCCTTTCAGCAATAAACCATTACTGGCATCATACCTACCAATGGAAACATCTGTACCGTAATCATTGCCTACCAACAATACATCTAAATTGCCATCCTGATCAAAATCTTCCGCCAACATGCCATTCATATTGGCATATTGCATGTTCAAAGGCAAGGCCACTAAGCTAAATTTACCATGGCCATCATTTCTTAAATAACTGTTTTGAAAATAATTGGCCTTTAATTTAAGTGCCCCTTGCATTTCCTTTTCGGTAAACATTTTATCGATGGTCGCTTCGGCATAAGATTTATAATTTTGAAATTTTGACCTAAAGCCAATCATTTGTTTGACCATATCGTCTCTATTATGTACCGGAAATTCTCTACGTGTGGTATCCATCTGAGAACTGGGTAAATACAAACTGGGGACTGCATCCATACTTCCATTGTTGTCAAAATCTTTGGCATAGAGCTGTGCAGGAAATTGATCGTTGCCTTTGTAATAAGAATTCAAACCCAAATTTCCTACCACATAATCCATATCGCCATCATTGTCAAAATCTCCTGCCACAATGCTTGACCACCAACCCGATTGATTGGCCACCCCTGTACTTTTTGTGATGTCTTCAAAATGGCCATGGTTGTTCTTTAAAAAAATAAGTGGCATCCATTCCCCCGCTAAGATTAAATCAGACCAACCATCATTGTCAAAATCGGTCCAAAGGGCATCGCAAACCATACCTAATTTATTTAAACTAGGGGCAACAGAAGCAGTTACATCGGTGAATTTCACTACCCCATCCTTGGTATCATTTCTGTAAATAAAACTTGAAACAGGTTGTGGATAATTAGAAGGAAGTACCCTGCCTGCAATAAATAAATCCAAGTCACCATCATGGTCATAATCGATGGCACGCACACAAGACTTACTAGTTGTGTTGCTAGGCAGGCCTTGTTCTTGCATTTTAAAATTGCCCTTACCATCGTTGAGGTAAATTTTATCCTGATAAGAAGCAGTATTGGCGGTGCTTTCATAACCACCACTGGCAATGTAAATGTCTAAGTCCCCATCTCCGTCTATATCAAAAAGTACAATGCCTTCATCCTGCCAATTTTTATTGGCCCTAGTGGCGTCTTTGATTAAATCTTTCTGTGTAAACTTGCCATTTTTTTCTTGCATTAAAATACAAGCCGAGTTCGCTAAAGAACCTGCGGCGATCATGTCATCCAATCCATCTCCATTTAAATCACCAACGGCTAAGGCGGGCCCATACTCAGTAAACTTATGGGGCAATAATTTTTGTACATTAAAATCAATATTGTCTCTAGCCTTATTTACATAGTTGATGTTCAATTGTTTGGTGACTTCTGTAAATAAAGTACCAGTTGCTACTGTTGGTTTTTTCCAATCATAGGTTTCATTGGCATTTTTAATGTTCACAGTAAGCATTTGATTGGCAGTCACATTTTTAATCACTTGCTTTTTATTGTTGGGCCAGATGACTACTAAAGAATCGATGCGTGCAATACTGTCTAGTCCAAAATTAGGACGAATATCAATCGTAGATAAATAACCACGGTAGGGCGTTTGCTCATACACTTGTTGTTGTTTGCCATAATGTAGTTCAATCCAGGCCCCTAGCCCATCTATATTTTGACTGTCTCCTTTTAATTTTAATTTTAAATAATGCTGCTTGTTTTCTTTTCTTTCCATCAAATTATTTCTATACAAAAAAGCAGAATCGTTGATATTGTTTACCACCAAATCCATATCTCCATCATTGTCTAAATCTACGTACACTGCACCATTGGAAAAGGATGGAATGGACAAACCCCAATCATTGGTGGCATTCGCAAATGTTACATTACCATTGTTCTTAAAGGCGTAATTGTGAATTTTAACCTGCGGTATTTGAGAAAGTGTAAATTCCTTAGGCGCCAGTGTATTCGCTTGTCTTCTGAAAGTAATAAAATCATGGTCGGTGATATCTTTGGGAAAACCATTGGTCACATAAAAATCTCGGTGGCCATCGTTGTCAAAGTCTGTGACTAGTGGACACCAACTCCAATCAGTTTCTGCAATGCCAGCAAAAAAACCTACATCACTAAAAATAGGATCCCCAATAGAATCATTCTGTTTCATCCTTGTGCCCTGATTCAATTGGATACTATTGCGTACATATTGGTATTGATAGCCATAATAATCACTGTTTTGAAAATTTTGATAACTAATGGAATTGAGCATCATTTTTTTTCTGTAATTGTCCTCTGGATCCATGTCCAATTCTACCACATCCACCAATCCATCATTGTTGATGTCGATGATGTCTTGACCCATGCCATTGGCCGAAGTATGTTTAAAATAAGTAGCAGCTTTATCTGTAAAAGTACCGTCATGGTTATTGATGTAAAGTAAGTCGTTGGAATTAAAATCGTTGGTCACAAAAATATCTTTCCAACCATCTTTGTTCACATCGGCAATGTTTACCCCGTGACCATAACCTTCAATGGTCACTCCTGCTTGTTTCGTAACATCGGTAAAAACAGGATGATTCAATTTTGTATCAAAATCGTTTCTTAATAATTTGCCTGTGCTTGGGTAAGACCCATCCAAATTCTTTTTACGATACACGGCCGGATTGTCTCCTTTAATAATTTGATTTACAGTCAAATAAACATCCAAGTCTCCATCATTGTCATAATCAAAAAATGCCGCCATCGTGGTATAAGTACTGTCGTTTAAACCATAGGCAGCGGCCATTTCCTTGAAATGAGGTATCCCTTCTTTATCAGCACCTTGATTGATGTACAATAAGTTTTCTCTTTTTTTAGGGTTGCTACTTACCGTACAACTCACATAAATATCTTCTAGGCCATCATTGTTAATATCGATGATGCTCACCCCCCTGCTCCATTTACCCTCTCCTGTTACTCCAGCTTTTTGGGTTACATTTTCAAATTTAAAACTGCCTTTATTGATGTACAATTGATTGGCTACTTGGTTACCCGTAAAATACAAATCCATTAAACCATCGTTGTTGAAATCACCTACGCCAATGCCACCTCCATTGTAGATATTGGTCATGTCAATGGGATTGATGGAATCATTTTCGATGATACGATTGGCAAATTGTATTCCAGAAACACCGGGGTCAATACTTTCAAATAAAACCGCTTTGTTTTTACAAGCGTTCATCCCTAATAAAACAAAGGCTGCAGCGATAAAATAAGCAATACTAGCACGTATTTTGATCATAAAACAAGTTTTCAATAAGATTAAATATACTAAAAAAAAAGAGATAAGGTTTCCCTTATCTCTTTCAAAATTAATTATTAATTATTAATTATTAATAACCAGGATTTTGTTTTAATCTAACTTTTCCATTAGCGTTCAAGTTGTCCAATTCGCCTTGTGGAATTGGCATGTACTCGTGTTTGCCAGCTTGGAAAACAGCACCTTTTTTCAATGGTCTGTTTACCTCTCTAGCGATCCAAGTATTGATGGTTGTAGCAGCAATACCGTATCTCACTAAGTCAAAGAAACGATGTCCTTCCATGGCTAATTCTAATCTTCTCTCCATTCGCACAGCTGCTACTGCAGTTGCTTTGTCGGGGAAGGTAGCATAAGTACCAATCTTGTATGAATCAGCATTTGTACCAGTTGCATAAGCAGCAATAGCAGCATTGTAATCAGCTCCTTTTTGAACCCAAGCTGAATTTTTAGCTCTTGTACGAATTTGATTTACATAAGTAGTGGCAGCAGCTAAGTCACCTGCATCAGCAGCACACTCAGCAGCCCATAAGATTACATCTGCAAAACGAATAATGTTTACGTTGTTCGCAACCAATTCGGTTGGCGCCCAATAAGCACTACCTACGTCTGTGAATGCACCTTTTTGAGAAGCAGCATAAACGTTTTTAAGTGGGCTAAATAAACCATCATTCGTTGGGTTTCTGATCCAATCAGCACCTGGATGTAATCCCCAATCTAAATATGGAATACCGGGTCTACCCATGGTCCAATCAATTCTTGGATCTAGGTTTCCAACATATTTAGTACCATATTGAGCACTAACATTGTCTCCTTGGAAATAAGAAGTAAGTAATGGCAAACCATTAGCATCTGTTTTGAAAGCATTGGCTAAGTCTTGAGAAGGATTGTAAAATCCGCAACAAGCACCTGGACCACCTGTATAAGGGAAGTTCAAGATATCACCATAGTTACCATTTGGATCTCCACCCCAATCTACTGAAGAACCGTCTTGAACTGTAGTTTGCGCAGCAAACACAGATTCAGCACTGTTCTTTTGAGCAGGGTTAAAGTTAGAGAAGTAGTTTACATTCAAAGCATATTTTGCTCCGCCTGAAGTTTTACCATTCGCAATAACGTCTTTCAAAATTGGATAAGCGTCTCCTAATTTATTTTGAAACATTAAAGCTTTAGCTTTCATGGCTTTTGCAGCCCATACGTTAGCACGACCTATTTCAGACCAAGTATCTGGCAATCCAGCAATGGCTGCGTCTAAATCTGCAACAATACCAGGCCAAGCGTCTACGGTATTAGATACCTCTAAGTTGGTTGGATTTACTTTCTCATCGGCATAAACAATATTACCGAAGATTTTTTTCAAGTCCATGTGGAAATAAGCTCTTAAAAAACGTGCTTGCGCAACGATTTTTGTTAATTTATCCGCACTAATAGAAGGCGTTGCTTTTGCAGTATTGATTACATCATTGCAACGTTGAATACCCGCATAGTTCAATTTCCATTTTTGAGGAATGGCACCATTGGTTGGTGTTAATGAGGTACCCCATGTTTCCATTGGAGCAGCATCACCCACGTCTGTTGGATCAGATCCTTTGTAAGCATCATCACCAGTTACTCCTCCAAAGATCCAGTTAGAAGCACCAGAGGCGAAACCGTCTCCAGATGCACCTTCACCGTCCACTAAAGAGTAAGCACCTATTAATAAGCCTTGTACACCAGCTTCACTGGCAACAACATTGGTCGCTAAAGTACCAATTGGTGGCTTGTCTAAGAAGCTTTTACTACAAGCTGCAACACATACTACTAAAAATATGCTAGCTATAAGTTTAATTTGATTATTTATTTTTTTCATATACACCATTTAATTTTTTATTTAAAAGTTAATGTTAACACCTAAGATGAATGATGGAGTATGTGGATAGTTTCCTTGGTCGATTCCAAAACCCACTGTGTTTCCAATATCACTACTTTGTAATTCAGGATCCAATCCTTTGTACTTAGTAAGTGTCAATAAATTTGCAGCTTGTAAATAAACTCTCAAACGATCTACTCCGTACTTAGACAAGGCAGCTGGGTCCATAGTGTACCCGATTTGAACTTGCTTAAGTCTTAAGTAAGAACCATCGCTGATAAAATAGCTGTTGGCAGCTAAGTCAGTAGAGAATGATCCTGTAGTCATCAACTTAGGAATAGTTGTGTTTGTATGAGAAGGTGTCCATGCATTTAAAGCTACTTCTCTTCTAATACCACCTTTAAAGAAGTCAGGGAAATCTGTAAAGTATTTGGTATTGTCAAAGATTTGATTGCCTTGAGATCCAAAGAAGAAAGCAGAGGCGTCAAATTGCTTATAAGTGAAAGCTAAGTTAAATCCATAAGTAAAGTCTGGATTTGGATTTCCTATATAAGTTCTGTCTTTGTCGTCAATTTTCTTATCTCCATTGATATCAGCATATTGGAAGGTACCAGCAGAAGCACCGTCTTGATTCCAAGCTTTTGCAGCTGCATCAGTTTGGAATAAGCCTAACACTTTGTAACCATAGAAAGCACCCACTGGATGACCTACTTCGTTACGAGTTGGCGTTACGTTTCTGATTTGAGGACCATTGAAATAAGCTAAACCTGGAGTTAAAGCAGCAATCTTATTGTTGTAAGAGGTAATCATACCTGTTACATCCAATTTCATGTCTTTGTTTATTTTGTAATGGTAAGTCAAGTTCAAATCAATACCAGTATTTTGCATGTCACCGATATTTACTTTAGGTAAATTTGCATCACCTGTAAAAATAACGTCAGCAGCAGTACCAGATTGAGTGAACAATAATCCACTTACTTTCTTTTGATAGTAGTCAGCGCTCACTTCTAAAGTATTGTTAAGCAATGACGCATCAAATCCAAAGTTAGAAATGATATCACCTTCCCAAGTTGTAGCAGTGTTACCAATGTTACTTCTAAAGAAACCAGATGTTGGTACAGTACTACTACCATCAATTCCATAGAAAGATCTACCCGCACGTGATGCATACAAGTTGTATGAGTTGGTAGGATCTACGTTAGAAGTAGAACCCATCTTCGCATAACTCGCACGAATTTTTAAGTCGTTTAAGAAAGAGAATCTTTGCATGAATTTCTCTTGAGAAATTCTCCATGCAGCAGAAACCCCAGGGAAATTACCTTCTCTTTGGCTAGGATCAAACAAAGAAGAAGCGTCTCTTCTTAAACTACCATTCAAGATATATTTTCCATCATAAGAATATTCTACTTTAGAAATCCAAGAACTTAAAGCATTTTTATAGGCTCCACCTGAGTTAGATTGTCCAGTTGGTGAACCAGAGTTCAAGGTCCAGAAGTTTGGATCTTCAGAGAAGTAGTTACTTCTACCGCCAGATAAAGATCTACCAGAATAATAAACATCTTCCTTACCAGCTAAAACTGTTAAAGTATGCTTACCCCAGTTATTAGAATAGTTTAAAGTATTGGTATAAGTCCAAGCAGTATTAAAGCCTGCACCCTCATTGAATGAGTTAGCACCAGTATTACCTTCTGCGTTCTCATAACCTACATAGTTAAAATAGTAGTAGTAGTTATTGTTCATGCTACCACCAAAATTGGTACGAATGGTTAAATGCTTTGCCAAATCAGCTTCAGCATAGATATTACCAGTCAATGTCCAATCATTACCTACGTTGTCTTTAGTACGATAGATGTCTGCATATGGGTTTCTAGCATTACCTAAACCTTGAGATTTAGTTCCTGCAAAATTACCAGCCACATCATATACTGGGATAATCGCATCTTCACGGTACACCGTTGTGAATGGACTTCCCTCACCTTGGTTAGAAAACTTAGGGTTCTTTTTGTATACAAATGATAAGTTTTCACCTACACGGATATGATCCTTGATAGTGAATTGCGTATTAGCTCTTAAGTTATAACGCTCTAAGTATTGGAACTGAGCGATACCTTGTTGGTTCAAATAACCTAAAGAGAAATAATAAGAGTTTTTGTCTGAAGCAGCACTTACAGCTATATTATGGCTTTGTACAGGTGCATCACGAGTGATTTCCTTGTACCAGTTAGTACCAATTTTATTAGCTCTAGTAATCTGATTAGAGTTTTTGTCATATTTAGTTAAGTCAACAGTTCCAGTTACACCATAAGGAGTAATGTAATCAGGGATTACAGGATTTGCACCACTTCCATATTGTTTGTCAGAAGGGTTAGCAATACCTGAATTCTTTTGTTGTTGCCAGATTGCAGCTGCTTCTTGAGCAGTGCTAGCCATATCATAACCTGGACCAGCTGAAGTCATACCATAATAAGTATCATAGCTAACTTTGGCTTTTCCTACTTTACCTTTTCTAGTAGTTACAATGATTGCACCGTTAGAACCAGCCACACCATAGATAGCGGCAGATGCATCTTTTAACACTTGAATTGATTCGATATCGTTCATATTGATATCTGTAAGGCTTCCTCTCACTCCATCAATGATGATCAATGGGGAGTTGTTACCAAATCCAGAGATACCACGAATACGGATATCACTAGCAGCACCTGGTTGACCAGAAGAAATTACAGTCAAACCAGAGGCGCGACCTTGTAATGCTTCTTCACCAGTACCTGCTGGTTGTTGTTTCATGTCTTTTACATTAATAACAGACACAGAACCAGCGATGTCCTTTTTCTTCTGAGCGGTATAACCGGTGATCACCACCTCGTTAAGGCTAGAAGTTGTTTCTTTTAAAGAAACGTTTACTGAACTTGAGTTTCCAATTTCAACCTGTTGGTCTTCATAGCCAACGTTAGAAACAATCAAGGTTTTTCTTCCTGCTGGAACGACTATTGTAAAGTCTCCATTAGAAGAAGTAGATGTTGCGACATTTGTACCTTTAATCAAGATAGATGCTCCAACAAGTGGTTTTTTGTCTGAGTCTGTTACTTTACCAGTAACACTCTTTTGTCCAAAAACCGTTGCTGTAAGCAAGAACAAGATAAAGGATAACGCAAATTTCTTTGAAGTTAGTTTGTTCATCATAAGCATTTTTAGTTTTTTATGCAATCGTTATAGAAAAGTTTTCTAAATTTAATACAGATTTAACTTACGAACCAAAAAAAAGTTAAAAAAATTATAAATAATATGTTAATTAATTGATTATCAATTATTTAATTAAAGAAAAAAAAGCCTCTTTTTCCATAAAAAGAGGCTTTTTGTATAGTATGAAATACCTTTTAAAACTTATTGCTTTAACAATTCAATAAATAAAGCAATCCGCATTTTCAAAAGAATTTGGTGGTTTTTGTTAGTTTTTATAAGTATCAAAGATTAATAATAGCGGCTCACTACATTAAAATTTTTATCCATTTTTACTTTCATTACACCCAGGGTATCAATAGGTTTAGGTAATGTTTTATTGGCCGTATCACTTTTCATATGTACATAAAATTCACAGGTATAAAAACCTGCTTCCTGAAAATAAATTACAGAATCTATCTTATAATGCATTTTATTCAATGCCTTTGGATTTTTGTTTAAATAGCTAGTCATGTTTTGCTTTAGTGCTTGGTCCACCGCCACTGGGGCTATGGGCGTCTTACATGCAAAAAGTAGCATAATTAGGCAGATTAAAATATTTTGTTTCATGGTACTAAATATAAATTGTTGGATAAAATAATTTTATTGTTTGATTTTTCTTCCTTTATCTAGTTAACTTCATACTAAATTAAACGACTTTATACAAACACTAAAATTAGTATAAATTTTATAAAACTATTTAAAATTAAAACAAGTTCGTTTTCATCCACATGCCCATAAAAATATTTAAAAAAGGAATCGCCGACACCATTCAAGATCAAGGCAGGTATGGTTTTCAGCACTTGGGCATACAAGCCAATGGATGCATGGATTATTTATCTGCGCAATTAGGCAATGCCATTGTGCAGAACCCATTGGATCATCCAGTGATAGAATTGTATTTCCCAGCAAGCAGTTTTTGTTTTACAAGTAGTTATACCATTTGTATTACTGGTGCTAATTTTGTTCCGGTGATCAATGACAAAAGTATTGAACTCAACAAAACCATTCAAGTAGTTGAAAACGATGTACTAAAATTTTTAAAACCTATCGAAGGAAGTGTTGCGTACTTAGCCATTCAAGGAAAAATTAATAGCCCTGAGTGGTTAGAGAGTCAAAGTTATTTCTCCACTACCCTACAAAAAGATGTTGAATTTGATCTACGCCCCAATGATCAAAATAATTTATCCAATCATTCCCTCCATGCCGATAAATTATACGCCATCCCTGCGCATGTTTTTTCTTCCAACCCCATTAGATTTATTCCAGGTCCTGCTTGGAATGATTTAACTGCCGATGCCATTCATAAAATATTGACACAAGCTTTTCATACCACTTTGCAAACCAATAGAATGGGTTATTTATTGAAGGGCCCATTGCTTGAATTAATCAAAACCAATCAATATTTATCTTCAGCCGTCACCAGAGGCACTTTACAACTACTGCCCAATGGCTCCCTGATGGTTTTAATGGCCGATCATCAAACCATTGGTGGTTATGCGAATTTGGGTCAAATTATTTTGGTAGATTTACCAAGGTTTGCTCAATTAAAAAATGATACAGCCTTTCATTTTAGTTTAACCAATGTCAACAACGCACATCAACTATACCAAGAAATTCAACAAGGGTTTATCCATAGACCTGAATTGTGATATGGGCGAAGGCATGGGCAATGAAGCCGAATTAATGCCTTTAATTAGTAGTGCCAATATTTCCTGCGGATACCATGCAGGCAATACCGATTCCATCAAAAAAACAATTGAACTTGCATTAGAACATAATGTGGCTATAGGCGCCCATCCTGGCTATGACGATAAAATTGATTTTGGCAGAGTTTCACAAATGGTTTCTTTATTAGAAATGGCAGAACTTATTGCAGAGCAAATGTATGTGTTTGAAAGAATTGCCTTACCCTTGGGCGCTCGTTTGCATCATGTAAAATTGCATGGTGCTTTGTACAATGATTGTGCGAAAGATGCAGCACTGAGTAAAATATTTATTCAAACCATTCAAGCCATCGATCCAGATTTAATTATTTATGGATTAAGCGGAAGTCATACCATCACCCAAGCAAAAATATTGGGACAACCTTTTGCGAATGAAGTTTTTGCGGATAGAACCTATCAACAAGATGGTTCCTTAACCCCAAGGTATTTAGATCATGCCATGATTGAGGATGCCCAAGAAGCTTGCGCACAAGTACTAAAAATAATTTTTGATCAAAAAGTGGATACTGCACA